>OGQF01000286.1_pt1 | contig 43495 bp, 37 predicted proteins | sample 1553141 | NCBI WGS metagenome assembly OGQF01 (sample SAMEA2580005, study PRJEB22360) | human gut metagenome | biome: human gut; feature: human-associated habitat; material: faeces | place: Denmark | collected 2008/2010
TGTTTCAGCTACGATTATTTGAATTTTAGCTGTAATAGTCATCTGTTCCATAGATATACTCCTTTCATAGATATTTCACTATAATTATATCTAATTTATAGCGAAACATCTATATTTTGAGGTGAACTGTGGATAGGAACTGTGAATAGTAGATACAATCGTCATAACAGATGAAATACAGTCTGAAAGTACATATAATCCTTGTAACCAAATACCACAAACAACTACTAAAAGGCTCTATTGCTGACGATGTGAAACAAAAGATTCTCGATATAGCTAATACTCGTGGCTACGAAATTATTGCGATAGAAACTGACAAAGACCATACACATTTCTTATTAAGTTACGATACAACAGATAGAGTTTGCGATATTGTCAGAATTGTAAAGCAGGAAACAACATACCACTTATGGCATAAGTATAGTTCGGTCTTATAAAAACAGTATTGGAAGGAAAAAACATTTTGGTCAGATGGTTATTTTGCTTGTAGCATTGGAGAAGTGTCATCAGCAACTATACAAAAATATATTGAAAGTCAGGGATAATAGAGACGATTTACGAGGCTCCTCCCACCACCTATTGGCAGTGGGTTTCCGCCTATGACAAACGAAAGGATTTATTTATGAAGTGAATTATAGACTATTTTGTGGTATAGTAATTTATGTATAAACTTAAAAATAAGGATGTGAAAAAAGATGTATAAAAGGAAATTAAGAGGATGGGCGAAGCATTTAGACTTCTTAATTGCGGACCTTATCTGTCTACAGTTAGCTCTATTTCTAGCTTACTACATGCGTCATGGAATACTTGATATATATACAAGATCATTGTATGTCAATATTGCGATAGTCATGACACTATTAGATATGTTAATTATTATATTCTTTAATATTTTAAAGAATATTTTGAAGCGTAATAATATTACAGAAATGATTAAAGTAATAGAAAAATCATTATTATTAATGGTTGTATCTACTGCTTATATTTTCTATGCGCAAAAAGATGATGTATCACGTTTAACTTTAGGTTTTACATGTGTATTTGATGCAATGTTTACTTATATTATACATTGTGTGATGAAACCAATTGTAAGACGTAGAAGAAAGAATAATAAAAAATCTCTTATCGTGATTACAGAGTCTGAATTTATTGATTCTATTACAGAGAATAAGAAAATATTTGGTTTGGATGAATACCAGAGTGTTGGTTTTGCGGTTCTAGATAAGAATATGGAAGGTCAGAAATCAAACGGCTGGTCTATTGTGGCGTCTCAGGATACAGTTATAGATTATGTATTAAGACAATGGATGGATGAAGCTTTAGTGATTCTTCCTAGGGAAGATGTTTTCTCTACTTCTTTAGTTAAAGATTTAGCTGAAATGGGACTCGCTGTTCATGTAGAAATCAGTGAATATAACTCATTAAAGGGATATCGCAAACAGTTTGAAAGAATGGGTGAAAATCAGGTATTAACTGTCAGTATGAACTCTATTAATGAATATGACTGGATTGCCAAGAGAATACTAGATATTCTTGGTGGTTTAGTAGGCTGTTTGATTACTCTTATTTTGACTATTTTCTTAGGTCCAGCTATCTTTATTGCCTCTCCAGGACCAATCTTCTTTAAACAGAAGAGAGTTGGTAGAAATGGTAAAGTGTTCAATATGTATAAGTTTAGAAGTATGTATATGGATGCTGAAGAGCGTAAGAAAGAGCTTATGGCTCAAAATAGAGTTAAAGATGGTATGATGTTCAAACTTGAATATGACCCTCGTATTATTGGTTGTAAAAAGAAAGCCGATGGTACTATTAAGAAGGGTGTTGGTAATTTCATTAGAGACTGGTCTTTAGATGAATTCCCTCAGTTCTTTAATGTATTAAAGGGTGATATGAGTTTAGTAGGTACTAGACCCCCTACTCTTGATGAATGGAATAAGTATGAATTACGTCATAGAGCACGTCTTGCATTTAAGCCAGGTATTACAGGTTTATGGCAGGTAAGTGGTAGAAGTAATATCACTGACTTTGAAGAAATCGCAAGATTAGATAAAGAATATATCAAGAACTGGAGATTCAGTCATGATATTCAGATCTTATTGAAAACAGTACAGGTTGTTTTCAAAAAAGAAGGATCAATGTAAAGGAGTTATGAATATGCCATCAGTAAAGATTATTATTGCGACACATAAGAAGTATCGTATGCCTGATGATGAGATGTATATTCCTGTACAGGTTGGTGCAGAAGGTAAGGATGATCTTGGATATACACGTGATAATACAGGTGATAATATTTCTAATTTAAATTCACAGTATTGTGAATTAACAGGATTATATTGGGCTTGGAAGAACCTAGATGCAGATTATGTAGGTTTAGCCCATTATCGTAGACATTTTAGAGTAAAGAACAAGACAAAAGATCCTTTTGATTGTGTACTTACTTCTAAGGAAGCAGAAGAACTATTAAAGGATAATGATATCTTAGTGACTAAGAGACGTAATTATTATATTGAAACAATTTATGATCATTATGTTCATACACTTTATCCTGAACCATTAGATGAAACAAGAAAGATTATTGAAGAGAAGTGTCCAGAATATTTACCTGCTTTTGATAAGCATATGAAAGGTAAAACAATGCATGCTTTTAATATGTTTGTGATGAAGAAAGAATATTTTGATGCTTATTGTGAATGGTTATTTGATATTCTATTTGAACTTACTAAAAGATTTGAAGGTACTGAATATAATAGCTTCCATGCACGTTATCCAGGTAGAATTAGTGAAGTACTATTAGATGTCTGGATGAATGAGAACGGTTATGCCTACAAAGAAGTTCCATTTGTATATATGGAAAAGATCGATATGTTTAAAAAGGGAATGGGATTCTTAAAGGCTAAGTTCTTACATAAGAAGTATGGGGAGAGTTTTTAATGAGTTTATTTAAGAAAATAGTAACACTTGTTCTCGCAATGAGTTTGATGACTGGATGTTCTTTGACTAATAATGCGGATTCACAGAAGGTATTTAATTTTGCGGATTCTGGTTATGTGACATCTTTAGATGCATCAAAGGCTATTGATGAAACATCTACAAATGTGATTCAGGCATTTGGTGATGGTTTATATGCTTATGATGTAAAGAGTAAGCTTAAGCCAGCTATTGCGGAGAGTAAAAAAGTGAGTGAGGATGGCAAAACGTATACCTTTGAAATCAAAAAGAACGTGAAGTGGTCCAATGGAGATTCAGTGACTGCAGAAGACTTTGTTTATGCATGGAAGAGAGCCTTATCTATGCGTTCTGAAGCATCTAAGCTATTAACATCTTATGGTGCAGCCATTGCAGGTGCTGATGATATTTATAAAGGTTTAAAACCTGCAGATACTTTAGGTGTTTATGTAAAAAATAAGAAATTGGTTGTACATCTTCAATATAAGACAACACGTTTTATGGATTTAGTGACTCAGCCAGTCTTCTTCCCATTAAATCAGAAGTTTGTAGAAGCACAGGGAGATCAGTACGCTACTTCTCCTAAGACACTATTATCATGTGGGACATATAAGGTGTCTTCTATTTCTAAAGATAAGATTACTTTAAAGAAGAATAAGACATGTTACTTTGCGAGTAAATCAAATATTGATCAAGTGAATATGCTTTTTGGAATCAGTAATGATGAGAAAATCAGGTTATTTGATGAAGGTAAGATTGATTTTGCATCAGTGACTGGTGAGAAAGCGAAGAAATATGATGGAAAAGATTCAAGCACTGCAGATAATGATAGTGTGATGTGGGATTTAGTACCTAACTTCAAAGATCAGTATTTGTCAGACTTAAGAGTACGTGAAGCAATGTCTTTACTACTAAGAAGAGATAAATATGATGAAAATGTATTAAATGACGGAACTAAGAAAGCTGAAGGCTTACTTCCTATGGGTATCTGTTTCAACTCACAGAAGCAGTTTATGAGAGATGCCTCTAAATATAAGTTGAAACATAATAAAAAAGAAGCGAAGAAATCTTTATCTAAGCTTCTTAAAGAATATAAGTTAAAGAATTTTACTTTTACTTTAACTTATACAAAAGAATATCCACAATCAAAGCTTATTGCAAGTGAGATTAAAAAAGACCTTGAATCAACTAAACAATTTAAGGTGTATTTAAAAGAAGTGAATACAGTGGATTATGAACAGGCAGAATTATCTTTATTACGTATTAAAGGTACATGTAATGATGCTTATGATTATTTAGCCCCTCTTGCAGTTAATAATCAAGGTATTAATCATTATTGTAGTAATGAATTTAATAACTTCTGTACAGCTGCAGTCAATGCACAAAGTCAGGATGAACGTTATTATGCATTCTTAAACGCGGAAAGAGTCGCAATGCGTGACTATGCACTTATTCCTGTGATTCATCAGGGACAGAGATACGTAATTAATGTGAGTGTCACTGGTCTTATTTGTAACTTTAGTGGCGCACCATATAGCTTTAGATATATGAGTATGCATTAATTGAGGGGGTATTCAATGATCGATAAAGTAAAAACATTTATACAGAAATTAACGACAACACAAATGGGTTTAGTCGTTTTAGCTATTTATTATTTTACATTATTTTTAGATATCACTACTTTAAGCTTTAGTTTTTCTAAAGCAGCCACTTTATGTAAGTTGTTGAGATATGTTTGTTATGTATATTTCTTGTTTGTAATATGCAGAAAGTTAAGAACTTTAGACTTAAAGAGTTATATAAACAAAATTAAGTATTTTGATAAGAAGCAGTACTTTGTGGCAGGTGTTGTATTACTCGCATTATTTAGTATTGTGATGAACTTATTACTCACTAAAAACAAGGCTTGGGTTTTCTTATTATTTACGCTTATTTATGCAAGCTGTTTTGATTTTGAAGATGTATTAAATATAATCTTCTCTGCACAGTTTATTTCATTAATTCTTATTACGACATTAAGTTCATTTGGACTTATGCATGATTATGTCAATATGAGAGCAGATGGTACAATGAGACATTCTCTAGGATTTGGTTATCCTACTTACGTTTCTCAGTTCGTCCTATTTATGATTCTCTATTATTCATATAAGAAGAATTTTAAAATCAGTCCTGAAAAGCTAGGCTTATATCAGCTTCTTATTGTATTTTCTTATTTCTTAACAGATTCAAGAACAGAAATGTTGATATCAGAATGTATTCTTATAGGTATCTTTATGAATTCTGTAGGTATTCTTGATAAATTCAAGAATGTAGTAGAATTCTTTAAAAAAGCCTATGCGACATGCTTTCCGTTATTCCCAATTGGAAGCTATATTCTTGTGATGTTATATGGATTCATCTTTAACACAATGAATGTGAATAGTATTATCTTCAAGATTGCACAGAAATTCAATCATATATTCTCAAATAGACTTTATCAGACATTCTATGATTTTAAACGTTATGGTTTAAGTTTATTTGGTTCAAATATTGATTTAGTTGGTTATTTCCTCAGTAAAGAGAATGAGGGAACTATTATTAGAAGTAACTTCATTGATAATGAATATATGAGAATATTATTTGAAAATGGATGGATTTTCTTTATCGCATTCTTTGCGATTATATCAATAGTGATCTGGCATCTTTATAAGACTAAGAAAGATGGATTACTATTTATTTCATTTGTGATTACAACATCTAGTTTAATAAATCCTAGATTATTTACTATCACAGTTTCAGTTATCAGTTTTATGATTATTCCAGTATTACATAATTTACTATTTAACCAAGGAGGACACTTAAATGAGTAAATATGATTATCTAATAGTTGGAGCCGGGTTGTATGGCTCTATGTTCGCCTACAAAGCTAAAAAGGCGGGAAAAAAAGTGTTGGTGATTGATAAACGTCTTCATACAGGCGGTAATTTGTACTGTGAAAATGTAGAAGGAATAAATGTACACAAATATGGTCCGCATATATTTCATACGTCGAATAAAGATGTATGGGATTTTGTGAACTCCATTGTTCCTTTCAATCATTTCCGTTATGAACCGTTGGCTTATTACAAGGGCAAGTTGTATAACCTGCCTTTCAATATGAATACATTCTATCAATTGTGGGGTACGATTACTCCGGCAGAGGCCATGGCCAAAATTAAAGAACAGCGGATGGAAATGGCGGGAAAGATACCTGCAAATCTGGAAGAGCAAGCCATCTCTTTAGTGGGGCGGGAAATCTATGAGACATTGATCAAAGGCTATACTGAAAAACAATGGGGAAGGAAATGTACTGAACTTCCGGCTTTTATCATCCGTCGTTTACCTATTCGGTTCAGCTACAATAACAATTACTTCAACGACTGCTATCAAGGAATCCCTGTCGGAGGGTATAATAAATTGATGGAAGGTTTGTTGGATGGCGTGGATATCCGTTTGAATGTGGACTTTTTTAAGGATCGGGAATCCTTAACTCAATTAGCTGATCGTATCGTATTTACCGGAAAGATAGATGAGTTCTATGATTATCGTTTTGGTAAATTGGATTATCGCAGTCTCCGCTTTGAGGAAGAGATTTTGGATACAGATAACTATCAAGGAAATATTGCTGTGAACTATACGGATACGGAACATCCTTATACTCGTATCATTGAACATAAATATTTTGAGTTCGGAACACAATCCCAAACTGTTATCACAAAGGAATATTCATTGGAGTGGGAAGAAGGGTGTGAGCCTTATTATCCGGTTAACGATCCGAAAAATACAGAACTTTATCAACAGTATAAAGTCTTGGCAGATCAAAAGGTTGATGTAATATTTGGAGGGCGATTGGCTGAGTATAAGTATTATGATATGCATCAGATAGTGGATAAGGTACTGAATTTGGATATTAAGTAATAATGGAAAAAGAGGAAAAAAAGGAAAAAAATAAAGTTAAGATATTGGTATGTTGTCATAAGCCGGATTACGTAAAAGACAATGATATATATACTCCTGTCCAAGTAGGAAAGGCTGTGTCCACTGTAAATTTAGGATTCCTAGGCGATGATACAGGTGATAACATAAGTTCTAAAAATGATTGGTTTGCCGAGCTTACTGCTACTTATTGGGCATGGAAGAATCTGAAAAATGTAGATTATGTGGGGATATGTCACTATAGAAGATATTTCAATTTTCATACTCGAGGTTTACTGTTTTCAGAATATCAGATTGTGAAGACAGAAGAAATTAAAGACAAAGATTTGTCTATTCCTGATTTGCGGCGGATATTTACTCATTATGACGTTATTCTTCCTCAGGAGAAATATTATCCATGTACTCTATTCGAGGATTATAGTCATTGTCATAATAGTGAGGAAATGCGTATTTTGCTGAAAGTGATACGTGAGAAGTTCCCTGATTATTATGAATCATCCTGTAATGTGCTAAAGAACAATAAGTTGATGCATTACAACATCTTCCTTATGCCTTGGCATAGATTTGAAAAATATTGTGAATGGTTATTTAGTGTGTTTGATGCGTTGGATCTTGAGTTTAAGGCATTAGGATATTGTCCTATTCAGAGGCGTGTTTATGGCTTTATGGGAGAGCGGCTCATGACTATCTATGCCTTTCATCAACGTTGGAAGATAAAACATTATCCACTTTATTGGGTGACGGAGCAAGATAAGAATCTTTCCTTTATGAGAAGGTTGTTACGCTGGATAAAATGGAGGATAGTATTTAATTTTATGCATCCTTTGGCGACTGTGCGTTCCCATTCTCGAACTGTTTTTTAAGAGATTCTCAATCTTTATGATACAGATTTACGGTGTCGTGGAAATGGTTGGGTGTATGGTTTATAAACATTATGAATATGGCGTTTAGTTACTTGGAAAGGATGAGAATGCAGTTTTGTATGAAGTTATTAGATATTTATTTATCTATACGGAAAACTTTTTTGTCAATGATTTCAAAAAAAACTGTGAACAAACCAGAGATAAGGAGAATAGTCATCGTATATCGTATTAGTGATGTCGGCTATCCCAAAGAGAAGCCGGATTATATCAACAATGAGAATTGTTTACGGAACGCTGTCGAGAAATTTCCTTTGGATCAATGTTTTTGGCATGTTATAGCCGATAATGTCTCGGAGAGTACATTGAATATGATTTGTAAATATATTCCTTTGGCACAGGTAGATTGTGTATCCGTGGGGCATGGAGCTGGAACTTTTCGTATAGCTTATGAGTATTCTTTGTCTCATTTCTTTGATGATGACTGTGTGTATTTTCTGGAAAATGATTATTTGCATAAGAATGGGAGCCTAGGTGTACTTAAAGAGGGGTTGCTTTGTAAGGAAAGTGATTATGTAACACTTTACGATCATCCGGATAAGTATGGTTATGTATCCGATAATAAGTGTATTGTATCTGGTGGTGAATCTACTAGGCTCCTGCTGACAAGTTCATCTCATTGGAAGATTACTAACAGTACAACAATGACTTTCGCTGCATTTGTTGGAACATTAAGAAAGGACAAAGATCTGTTTTGGAAATGGACAAAAACAAAACATCCATTTGATTTCCAAATTTTCATGGCGTTAGCTAGGAGGAGAAGAGTACTAATATCTCCTGTTCCGGGATATTCAACTCATGGAGAAATCAAATATTTGTCCCCTCTTGCTGATTGGCGAAAGGAGGTCTAAACGTAATTTTATAAATTAGAGTTATAAATAAAGAATGAAGATTGGAATTGTCACAATAGAGAATCTTGAGAATAAGAAGGCATGGAGCGGTATCATTTATCATACTTATCAGGAGTTGTGCAATCGATATGGGAAGGATAATATCATACATGTGTCGACCTATGAGGATCGACTGGAAAAAAACTATTGGTTTATTTATAGACTTATAGCCCGACTGTGTGGTAAAAGAGCTACGAAAATGGACCGGTTTATATCAAGACGTAGAGCGATGTCGGTGAGACGTGATCTTATTACCCAAGTAGATGTACTGTTTGCTCCCGCAGCTTCAGTAGATATCTCTTTCCTTGAAGTGGATAAACCCATTATTTACATGTCTGATGCTACGTTCAAACTTCTTGATGGTTATTATACCCCAACTGGTTCTTATTTTTCTAGTAAAGTACGTGAGGCTTTTATGGTGGAGAAATCATCGTTACAACGATCATCAATGGCACTTTTTGCTAGCCATTGGGCTGTAAAAAGTGCCATTGATGATTTCCATTTACCTATAGATAAAATAGCTTTTGTTCCATTTGGAGCTAATCTTGAAGACTATGATGTTGATAGTGCTATTCGGCGGATTAATAATCAGTGTGCTATAGTTGAACAAGGAAGGTTAAATCTTCTCTTTGTCGGGGTGAGTTGGGAACGTAAAGGTGGTAGAGAGGCATTGGATTGTGTTTATGTGCTGAATAAAATGGGGTTTGACGCAACTTTACATATAGTAGGGATTAAGAATATCCCAGAGGAATGTCAAGCTTGTACTTATGTAAAGAATCATGGTTTTCTTAATAAAAATGATCAAAGCCAATATAATGAGCTAATAGAGCTTTATGTAAGGTGTGATCTTTTTCTTTTACCCACAAAAGCAGAATGTGCTGGCATAGTCTTTGCCGAAGCTTCGGCTTTTGGTTTACCTATATTTACCTATGATACTGGTGGGATAGGTGATTATGTTATAAATGGTGTGAACGGTTATCGTTTGCCTATAAGTAGCACAGGCAAGGATTTTGCATCTCAAATAGAATGGGTGATACAGAAAGGAGAACTAGGCAGGCTGGGGGAAGGAGGTCGGAAACTGTATTCAGATACCCTCAATTGGAAACATTGGGGAGAATGCTTTGATAAGGTTATTCATCAGTTAAATGTTACTGATAAAAAGATTCGCGTGAAGTAAATAAAACGTGATTGTATCAATGAATGATAAGGAAATTAATCAGGTAGATGTTTCAATTGTTATAGTAAATTATAAGGCTGTGTCTTTGATTTTGAATTGCCTGGATTCGATACAGCAGTTGACACAAGAGGTGAGTTACGAAATAATAGTTGTTGATAATAACTCTAATGATGATTTTGAGCTTCGTATACAGGAACGATATCCTAAAGTAATCTGTGTCTCTCTATCTGAAAATATTGGTTTTGGAAGAGCTAATAATGAAGGTGTGAAAATTGCTAATGGTCGTAATGTTTTATTTTTAAATCCAGATACAATTTTACTCAATGACGCTATTTCTATATTATCCCGATATATAGATTCTCATTTGTTTGTAGGTGCTTGTGGAGGAAATCTTTATGATGTAAACTTGCGACCACACCATTCATTTCGACGTTGGTTGCCTGGTATTCAGTGGGAGCTTAATGGATTGTTTCATGACTATATAGCACGAGCTTGCTGGGGGCGTAATAGAATGCATAATTTTACCAATAAAATAATGCGTGTTGGTTATATCACCGGGGCAGATCTGATGATGCCGAGAGATATATTTAATCAAATAGGAGGTTTTTCCCCTGATTTTTTTATGTATTATGAAGAAACGGAATTATGCTATCGTCTTAAATGTAAAAGTTTTGAAATCCATTCTGTTCCTCAAGCACGAATTCAACATTTGGAAGGAGGTTGCTTTGAAGATGAAATAAGTGATTGGAAGATATGGTGTGAAGAGCATGGACATGTAACTTATTATAAACTTACCTCTACTTTCTTTGTGACTTATATGGCATTATCTTTGTATTGTATCACATTGTTATCTCGTATACCCTTTTATTTTTTTTCAAACAAAAAAAGGATGTCTGTTCTTATAAAACGCATTAAATGTATAGTTTCATTGATACAAAGTAATTCTTGAAAAAGAATGTTTAAATATAGTTCATACTATGCCGATGCCGGATTTTAGTCTCTTATATTCATTTCCATATCTAGCTGTTTTATTTATGCTTTTCATACTATGGAGGTGTGATCAAGGTCGTGTTCGTATTTGTTATTTACTTCCTAGGAATATTTGTGAAAATGTTGCTTTGTTTATTTTACTAATATTTATAGGTTTAAGAGGACACATATCTTCTGATTTTGTTAGTTATTATCCATGGTTTCAAATTTTACCTAATCTATCTAAGTTGGAGTTTAATACCTTATTTGATGATGAGTTTGAATTTGGTTTTATTTTGTACTCATCTGTGATTAAAACTATTTTTACTGATTATTTTGTATGGGTATTTATTAATACACTTGTTGACATGCTGATATTAATGTGGGCATTTAAGAGATATAGTTGCTCTGTAGTCCTATCTTTTTTCTTTTTTGTAGCATTCAATGGTGTTATAATGGAGTTTAATTTGTATAGAAATACAAAGTCTTTCTCTCTGTTCTTACTTTCATTACCTTATTTGCAAAATCGTAAACTATTACCATATTTATTATTGAACATGACAGGTTGTTTGTTTCATATTAGTTCAATGATATATTTACCTCTTTATTTTGTATTGTATAGAAAGATGTCTAAGAAAATTATTTGGACAAGCTATTTTATTGTCAATACTCTTATTTTTATGAATATTCATTTTACATCTGATATTATGAACCTTGTAATGGATGTATTGGATGTGGATCGTGTCTCTAGAAAAATTGTAGGATATATGAGTAATGGAGAAGATTTGAAATTATCTTTCGGTTGGTTTGAACGTAGTTTTTCTTTTTGCTTATTTATGCTGAATTATGACAAATTGACTGCCTTGAATAAAATGAATAGAGTGTTTTGTAATAGCTTTTTTTTTTATTACATTAGCTTTCACTTATTTATGGATATTCAAGTTCTTGTAGAAAGGATACCTTCATTATTTATGTATTCTTACTGGTTTCTTTATCCTGCTACATTGCATGTTATTACTACTAAATATAAAAATATAATTGTTGTTGCAGTAATGCTTCTTTGCTTTGTTAAGACCACGCTTGCTAATCGAGAGATAATTTGCCGTTATGACAATCTAATAACCGGTATTGAAAGTTTTGAGAAACGAGCTTCAATACGTATCAATATGATATATAAACAATAATAATATGAGTCAATATTTTAATATATGTTCATTTTAGTTGATCTCTCTTATATTACTTCAGATGCAAAATTGCATGAAAGTGTTGCTATATATGCTTTGCGTGTAATAGATGGATTTTTAAAAAATAAGAAAGCAGATATTGCTTTGTTGGTATCTGAATGTTACTTTGATTATTTTAATAAACGGTATTCGTGTCTAAAAAAAGTGAAATATCCTCAAAATAAGGGTTGGTATTATTCAATTCCTTATGTGAAAGGTTTGTGTAAAATGTTTGCATGGCGCTCTTTTATCAATACATTGAATTGCGATGTTGTGTACATCCCTTTCGCATGGTCGGGTAATTCATTAAAATGTAGGGCAAAGAAAATCATAACAATTCATGACCTACGCCCGATGAGGAGTGTAAATAGAGCATTTACTCAAACTTGGTGGTTTAAATTGTTGCGTTTGGAAAGTTTATATAAAAAAGGTTCCCGTTTTTTTTACGAAAATCATGTTCGGACGGCAGAATGTATCATTGCTATTTCAGAGTATGTAAAGAATGATATTTGTTTAGAGTGGCCTAATCTACATTTAAAAAATAAAATATTTACAATTCATAATGGAGTTGTATTGCCTGAGACACAGGATTGTCCGGATGAGATTTCTCCGAATGAAAAATATATTCTATACGTTAATACATTGAATAAGTATAAAAATATAGAAACATTAGTGAAAGCTTTTCATACTATAAGTCAAGATATAACTCAAAACTTAGTTCTTGTAGGAAAAGACACTACTTATTGGAGAGAGGAAATGCTTCCTCTTTTGAATGAATATGGTTTACAAAAGCGGGTTGTTCATATTAAGTATTGTACAAACGAAATGCTAAAATGGCTTTATGTTCATGCTGATTTGTTTGTTACTACTTCTACTCATGAGGGATTTGGGTATACTCCCATTGAAGCAGCGATATGTGAGTGTCCTGTTATTTCTACACGCAGCGAAAGTCTCCCAGAGGTAACTTGTAATCTGTTAAATTATTATGATCCTCCTGAATCTTGGAAGAAATTGGCAACAGTGATGTCTTCCCTATTAAAGCAAAAAAGAGATACAAGGAAATTACGTTCTGTTTCTGAATGTTTCAAAAACAGATATGATAATTCAAATCAATCCATTAAAATTTATAATCTTATTATTTCTGTCGTTTCATGAAAAGGATCTTAATTGTTTGCGTAAATTATAATTCCTACAAAGAGCTATATGACTTTTTGAATTCAGTAGATTCTTCAGCAGAGTTAGCTTGGCAATATTGTAGGGTTGAGGTGTTTGTGGCAGATAATTCAACCAATAAGCAGAAGGTGAATACAACTTTATATTCGCATATTGATATACAGGTAAAATTTCTTGACAATGTGGGTTATTTGGGTGGTGCTCAAGCCATTATTAACAATATAGAATGTATAACAGATTATGATTATGTGATTATTTCGAATGTGGATTTATTGATTCATCTTGATTTTATTTTACGATTGACAAGTCTTGATGTAGATATGGATGTGGCTTGGATTGCTCCTCGGATTTATTCGTTGAATGAGAAAAGAGATAGAAACCCGAAGAAAATAAGAAGATATACAAAAACAAAATTGAAAGTTTTATTGTATATGTATCGATATCCCGTTTTGCAGAAGTTATATGTTCATTTTTTTTATCGAATAAAAACTATCATTGTACCTGTTTTTGATCAGGAAATCTATGCAGGACATGGATCTATTATGGTGTTTACTCGTTCATTCTTTCAATATTATCCCCAAATAAATTATCCGATATTTTTGTATGGTGAAGAACTTTATTTTGCAGAACTGATTCGTAAAGTAAATATGAAGGTTAAATATATTTCTTCTATTTGCGTAAAAGATATTGATCATATATCGACTTCTCAGATGAAGTCGGATTTTTATTATTCTTGTAATTGCAAAGCTATATCTTATATTCTACAAACATTTTACGATAATGAATAAACTAGAATCTACCATCTATAGCCTTGTCCGTAAGAACCCCGCTTTAAAGCAGCTTGTGCGGAATATGTATCAAGGTGTATTTGACTTACTGCCCAAAAAGAAGGACTATTTCGTCTCTGCCTATCAATACAGGGAAGGTTTCTTCTTTGGGTTCCACGATGTCACACCATTCTCTTATGATGAGACAAAGCTGTTGGCGAATCAAAATAGGATTGATTTGCGTATGCCTTTATCTACAGACGGACTGGATGTCGGATATTTTGATTTAGAGCAAGGTTCTATAAAAGATTTTCATCGGGTAGATACTTCTTTCGCCTGGAATTATCATAAAGGGTGCAGGTTGCAATGGTTGGATAAAAATCGAATAATTTATAATACGGCAATAGAGAATCGGCTTGTGTCTAAGATTCATGATTTGTCAACTGGAGAATTTCAAGTGATAGACTGCCCGATTGATGCAGTTTATCAAGATGGGCAAAGATATTTAGCCTCCTCTTTTAGTTATGAACGTTTGGAGCGTTGTATGCCTGGATATGGTTATCCTTATCGGGATGGAGGGAAATTGGATGAGCTGGTACCCGAAGATAGCGGTTTGTTCTTGGCGGATTTAAAAGAGAATACTTCAGAACTGCTTATCTCTTTGTCTGAATTGGTACAGATGGAAGATGAATCTTATAGGCGGGGATATATACATTTTGTCACTCATTCAGAGTTCTCGAAAGACGGTCAGTATCTTTCTTTCTTATATCGGAAAATACCAACCGATGGGGATTATATGAGGCGGCATACCAAGATTATGGTTTATGATTTACATGATCGGCGACTTATAACCTTACCTACTCAAGAGTCGGGTTCTCATTATGTATGGAATAACAGGAATCAATTGATAGCGTCTTGCATTATAAATGGTAACAGTTGTCATGTATTGTATGACATGAAAGATGTAGATCATTATCAAATAATAGTAGGGGATGTGTTGAATTCGGATGGTCATCAGTCCTTTATCTCCGATACATCTTTTGTGACGGATACTTATCCGGATAAATATCGGATGGCAAAAATCTATAAGGCTGATATAAATACGCAAAGTACGGATTTGTTGCTAAGTATCTATTCTCCCAAAGAGTTTCAAACGAAAGATTTTAAATGCCATATAGCTTGCGATTTACATCCCAGAGTATCCCCTTCTGGAAAGTACCTATGCTTTGATTCGCCTCGTACTGGAAAACGGGGGTTGTATATAATGCCATTGTCGGTACCGGCTATGTAGGCAAGGTGTCTTATACGATAAAAATCAAGAAGAATATTTGTGGCCTAGCTAAAAGTAAGTATATTTGTGGTGGTAACTATCGTGCGATGGCTGTAAATCAATATGATCGATCGTATGATAATATGTTTATTTTGTACAACAATGAGGAAGGACGATATATTATATTCTCTTAGGGCTTTGATAAAGCAAGTGATGCCAGCTGGAACAAAGGTTTTTTTGTTTGGTTCGCAAGCCCGTGGAGATGTCCATGATGAATCGGATTGGGATATTCTAATATTGTTGGACAAGGAAAAGATAACCTCTGCGGATTTTGATACCTATGCCTATCCTTTAATCGACCTAGGATGGCAATTTGGCGAATATTTTAGCACTAAGTTATATACCTTTACTGAATGGATGAAACGTAAAGGTACTCCTTTTTTCAAGAATGTGGAATTAGATGGTATAGAACTATGAATCTAACAGATGAAGAACGGGAAGCCCTTGTTATAGCAAGAAAGGCTAGAGCTTTTGATACTTGGGAGGAAACCAAAGGGATCGTAGAGTGTGGTTATTGGCATGCGGCCGCTAATAGAATGTATTATGCTTGTTATTATATGACCACGGCACTGTTAATTAAAAATGGCTTTCAGGCTTCTACGCATTCAGGAGTGATTCGTTTATTAGGTCTTCATTTTGTAAGTACAGGAATAATCAGTAAAGACTTGGGACGTTTTTATAGTAAACTATTTGAGTTGAGACAAAGTGGGGATTATGATGATTGGATTGTGATCGATGCCAATGAGATTCTTCCCTTGATGGATTCTGTTGATAATTATTTGAATACCTTGCTTTCGTTGATAGAGGGAAAAGCATGAGGCTATCCTTGTCTTCTTTGCCGTAAATAGTTTAAAAAATTGAATATCGCATATCATTTGGCTTGATATGCGTAATATACGTATACCAAAACTTGACTACTTCTCTATAGATTTCCTGAAATATATAATCTTATAACTTATGAATATCGCAATTATCGGCACCGGCTACGTAGGCCTGGTGTCCGGGACTTGTTTTGCCGAGATGGGGGTTGATGTCACTTGCGCGGATGTCAACCGGGAGAAAATAAATGGCTTGTTGGAGGGGAATATCCCGATTTATGAGCCGGGGTTGGAAGAGATGGTATTGCGTAATTCCAAGGAAGGTAGACTTCATTTTACGACGGATCTGGCCTCTTGTCTGGATAACGTGGATATCGTTTTTAGCGCCGTGGGTACGCCACCGGACGAGGATGGTAGCGCCGACCTGCGTTATGTGTTGGAGGTGGCTCGTACGTTTGGCCAATATATTAAGAAATATACGGTATTGGTAACCAAGAGTACGGTTCCCGTGGGTACGGCACGGAAGGTAAAGGCTACGATTCAAGAGGAGTTGAGTAAACGTGGGATGGATATCCCCTTTGATGTGGCCTCGAATCCGGAGTTCTTGAAGGAGGGTGCGGCCATCAAGGATTTCATGAGTCCGGACCGGGTAGTGGTCGGTGTGGAGTCGGAGAGGGCGAAGGAGATGATGAGCAAGCTCTATCGTCCGTTTCTCCTGAATAATTTCCGGGTGATCTTTACGGATATTCCCTCGGCGGAGATGATTAAGTACGCGGCTAATTCCATGTTGGCTACTCGTATCTCGTTCATGAATGATATAGCGAATCTTTGCGAGTTGGTTGGCGCTGACGTGAATATGGTCCGGAAGGGGATCGGTTCGGACAGTCGAATCGGTAATAAATTCCTGTATCCGGGATGTGGCTATGGAGGTAGTTGTTTCCCTAAAGACGTGAAGGCTCTTATCAAGACGGCGGAAAAGAATGGTTATCCGATGGGAGTGCTAAAGGCCGTGGAGGAGGTGAATGAACGTCAGAAGACGATCCTTTATACGAAGCTTAGAAAACATTTTGACTCTTTGGAGGGGAGAACGATCGCTCTCTGGGGCTTGTCTTTCAAGCCGGAGACGGATGATATGCGTGAGGCTACCTCTTTGGTGATGATTGATCTTTTACGGAAAGCGGGTGCCGTGGTCAAGGTGTTTGATCCTGTGGCGATAGGCGAGTGCAAACGTAGAGTTGCTGATCGGGTTGTTTACGCGAAGGATATGTATGAGGCGGTAATCGATGCAGACGCATTGTTGTTGTTGACCGAGTGGAAACAGTTTCGCTTGCCAAGTTGGGCCGTGATCAAGAAAGTAATGAGGCAACCTTTGCTGCTGGATGGTCGCAATATCTATGACGCGAAGGAATTGGGTGAGCTAGGCTTTACCTATGAATGCATCGGAAAATAGTTATGGATAATTTCGGTTTGGTCTCCATTATTACTCCTTCTTATAATTCTTCGTCTTTTATAGCGGAAACCATTGAGTCGATTCTTTCTCAGACTTATCTTAATTGGGAACTGTTGATTACCGACGATTGCTCTACGGATCGTTCTGTTGAGATCATAGAGCGGTATATTCAAAGGGATTCCCGTATTAAGTTGTTCCGGTTAGAAAAGAATTGTGGGGCGGGTGTTTGCCGGAATCGCTCTATCTCGGAGGCCAAAGGACGATTTATCGCTTTTTGCGATAGTGATGATCGATGGCGTCCGGAGAAGCTGGAGAAACAGTTGGCTTTTATGCGAGAGAAGGATTGTGCCTTATCTTATACCTCGTATATGACTTGCGACGAGAGTGGCAAGATTTCCAGCATTGTTATCGGAAAAAGAAGAGAGACCTATTTTTCTATGCGGTGTGATAATAGAATTGGCTGTCTTACCGCAGTTTATGATACGGAGAAAGTGGGAAAAGTATTTATGCCGGAATTACGTAAGCGGCAAGATTGGGGATTATGGCTTACCATACTCAGGCGTTGTGAGGTCGCTTACGGCTTGAAAGAGCCGTTGGCGATTTACCGGATTCACTCAAATTCGATCTCAAGGAATAAGGGGGCTCTTATGAAGTATAATATAAGTGTTTATAAAACGGTTCTCGGATACTCCCCGATGGCTTCGTATCTGTATTTCTTTATTCTGTTTTTACCTTCTTATTTTTCTAAGAAAGTATTCTTGAGGTTAGTAAATAGATAATTTGGAAACAGCTTTATTCGATATAACACGGCCTTGTCATGACTGACTTGTGCCGTGTTTTTTTATTTACTTGATCATTGCAATGATATTCTTCCCAAGTATGATCCCAAGGAAGACCGCTATCAAACCAAGGATATTACTGGCAAGTACATTGAGTAGTGCCATCTTGTATTCTCCGGTACGCATAAGTACCATCGTGTCGAGAGCGAAAGAAGAGAAAGTCGTGAAACCACCGAAAAGACCAGTGAATAGGAAAGCTCTTGTATTGATAGAAAAATTATAGGCTTCCGCTATACTCCAGCAGAAGCCGATTAAAAAGGAGCCGATCACATTGACCGACAAGATACCAAAAGGAAAGGAGTAAAGCATCGATCGTTGCACCCACGTGGAAACTCCGAACCGTAGCGCAGATCCGATAGCTCCTCCTATTATTAAAAGAAAAACCTTTATCATAATTAACCTAGTGTGTTTCCCCCGGGCTAGGTTAAGGCCCGGGGAGATGGTAAATGATTTAGGTTTTCAATTTAATTGGCCGACTCAAACTGTCTCAAGAAACGAACATCGTTTTCCGAGAACATGCGTAAGTCTTTTACTTGGTATTTCAAATTGGTAATACGCTCGATACCCATTCCCAATGCGTAGCCTGAATAAACCTTGCTATCGATACCGCAGTTCTCAAGCACGTTCGGGTCTACCATACCGCAACCGAGGATCTCTACCCAACCGGTTCCTTTACAGAAGGGGCAACCCTTACCTCCACAAATGTTGCAGGAGATGTCCATCTCGGCGGATGGCTCCGTGAACGGGAAGTAAGAAGGACGCAAGCGAATTTTTGTATCCGGACTGAACATTTCCTTGGCGAAGAACAACAAGGCTTGTTTCAAGTCGGCGAATGAGACGTTCTTATCTACATATAACGCTTCTACTTGATGGAAGAAACAGTGAGCACGATAGGAGATAGCCTCATTACGATATACACGTCCCGGACAGATGATACGGATAGGCGGTTCTTGCTTTTCCATTACTCGGGTCTGTACGGAAGAAGTATGTGTGCGAAGCAATACATCCGGGTTATGCTGGATAAAGAACGTATCTTGCATATCGCGGGCAGGATGGTCCTCGGCGAAATTCAAGGAAGAGAAGACATGCCAGTCGTCCTCGATTTCCGGTCCCTCAGCGATGCTGAATCCTAACCGTCCGAATATATCGCAAATTTCTTTCTTTACAAGTGATAGAGGATGACGAGTGCCTAGTTCGATCGGGTAAGCCGTACGAGTCAAATCAATATCATCGTTTGCGGTCTGTACATTCTCAAAGCTTTCTTTTAATTCGTTGATCTTGCTCTGGGTTGTTTCCTTTAGTTCGTTCAAGTATTTGCCAACCTCACGTTTTTGATCAGCCGCTACATTACGGAAATCATTCATCAACGCCGATATCTCGCCTTTTTTGCTGAGATACTTTATACGTAAAGCTTCTAGTTCCTCGGCATTTGCCGCTTTCATATTCTCTACTTCTTGAAGCAGAGCCTTAATTTTATCGAGCATTTCTAATCACACTTTGTATTTGTCATGCAAAAGTACGCCTTTCTTTTGAAACCGCAAGGGATTCGTAAGGTTTTTTAGTTAAATGTAAGCGCAGACACTTAGGTGTCTTGTTTTATATATTAAAGTATTTATATATCTTCGCAGCATAATCAAACTATAAATTAATTAATGGAAATAGTCATTATTATTGGCCTTATCTTACTGAATGGAATTCTTGCGATGTCGGAAATCGCCTTGGTCTCAGCCCGGAAGGCTAGGTTGGAAACCGAAGCGAAACGTGGTAATAAATCTGCGGGCACTGCTTTGAAGCTGGCAAATGAGCCGGATAAGTTTCTCTCAACCATCCAGATCGGAATTACCTTGATCGGTATCTTGACCGGTTTGTACTCTGGCGAGGCGTTAGCTCATAATTTCGCTGTTATAATAGCGCAAATACCGGCCCTAGAACCGTATGCGTTGGGGATCGCTAAAACGACGATCGTTATTATCGTGACGTATCTTACACTTATATTCGGAGAGTTGGTACCGAAGCGGATCGGCATGGGGTGTGCCGAGAAGGTCTCTATGTTAGTTGCTAAACCCATGAATTTTCTTTCCTTGATATCCTCTCCTTTTGTTTGGCTACTTTCAAAGAGTACGGCGTTGGCTGTGAAGATGACGGGTGTGGATACGAAAGAGGAAAATAGGGTAACAGAGGAAGAAATCAAGGCGATCGTGAAAGAGGGCTTCGACGGTGGCGAGGTGCAAGAGGTAGAGCAGGACATCGTAGAGCGGGTCTTTAATCTGGGAGACCGTAACGTGGGTTCTATCATGACGCATCGTAGCGAGCTGGTTTGGCTGGATGTGACGGATAGTACGGAGAAGATTCGGGAGAAAGTGGAGGAGAACTTATTTAATATATATCCCGTGGCTTCAGAGAAGTTCGATAATATAGTAGGAGTCGTTTATCTGAAAGATTTGTTCGGAAGGATCGATCAACCGGATTTCTCGATCAACCAAGTACTTCGCCCGGCACAGTTCGTTCCCGAGAACCAGAGCGTATATAATGCCTTGGAATCTTTCAAGCAGACACACGTGAAATATGGACTCGTTACGGATGAGTTCGGAGGTATCCAAGGTATCGTAACCTTGAAGGATATTATGGAAGGCTTAATCGGACAAGTACCGGAAGTCGGAGAGGAGTCCGAGATCATACAACGTGAGGATGGTACTTGGTTGGTGGACGGCCAATATTCTTTCTATGATTTCTTGGAATATTTCGACATGGAGGATTTGTATGCCGAGCATGATTATAATACCTTGAGCGGCTTGATCCTAGAGATATTGGAACGTGTACCGAAGACGGGTGAGAAATTAAAGTGGCTGGACTTTGAGTTCGAGATCGTAGATATGGATGGCGCCCGGATCGATAAGGTTTTGGTCAAGTACTTGAAAAATGGGTAAAATGTCTTTTTAGAAGAGTACGCCGAGTGAGATACTCATCACGTTCGTTCGCTTGTCAATATTGATATCATAATTAATCTCGGGAACCGGGTTGTTGACTTTCTCGAAATCGGATTCCACTTGATTCAATCCGAACTCATAAACAAAGTCGAAGAATAGCCGTCCGATGCTAACCCCTACACCCGTAGCGATATTGACTCCGAACGGGGTGTTGTCATTCACGTATTCTACATGCGTGGTGGAAGACTCTACCGTATAGGCGATCTTATAGTTGTATTTTAATTTGGGGCCGACCATAAGGCTAAGTCCGTAAGGCCCTTTCTTCACTAGGTTATAGCCTACCATTATGGGAACCTCTAAGGAACTGGTTTTCATCATCAAGAGGTCGGTAGTTGCCGATGTATTGGACATCATATTATTTTCCGGCAAACTTTGAGGTATGGAAAAACGGATATTTCCCTCAGAACGATGCCATGAGAAACTAGGCTGGAGGAAGAACCGTTCGATATTGACCCGGCAAAAGACCGCGGCCAGATAACCTACCTTATATTCGATGTCTATATTCTCCGCTTCCTTCCCATTGATGGAAAGGGAGTTTATGACTGGGAAAGTGGCGTTGAATCCTACTTTGGCTCCAAAGTTGAATGCCTTGTCCTCGAAACGCATGAAGCTCTGGGCTTCTGCTAACAGACCGAAAGATAGCAACGCTCCTATAAGGTAGACTTTTTTCATACCGTTATTTTTTCTTTTTCACGGACCAGCCGAATTTACCGACAAATTCACCTAACCCGTAATACTTACCATGCGAGTAAGCCAAAAGATCCGCTTTCTGCATATCAAAAGCCCCTGTCTCTGGGTCTAGATATCGGTCATCGGCCTGTACGTTTACGACATCAGCGATAAACATATCATGACTTCCGAGAGCGATTACCTCTTTTACCCGGCATTCGATACAAAGCGGAGACTCGTCTATCGTAGGGGCGTTAACGACGGTCGCTTTTCCGGGAGTGAGCTTCATCTCCTCGAATTTATGATGGTCTTTCCCTGAGTTTACCCCGCACCAATCCGTGGCGTAGGCCAGCTCACGATTCGTCAAGTTGATGACGAATTCCATATTCTTCTTCAAGATCGGATAAGAGAATCGTTCCGGACGTACGGATATATAACACATCGCCGGATTCGTACAAATCGTACCGACCCATGCGACTGTTATTATATTGTACTCGGAAGGCTCATTCCCACAACTCACCATTACGGCAGGCAATGGATAGATCATGGTTCCCGGTTTCCAATCATGCTTCATAATAAAAACTGCGTTTTTATAATTGAAAGTTGAGAATTGAGAATTAAAGATTCCGTAAAGCTAATTCTCAATTCTCAATTCTTAATTTTCAATTATCTAATGATTATGTCTTCTTTATTAATCTTACGTTCGCAATAATGACATTTAATGGTTCCCTTCTCCTTGTCGATCACGTGGAAGCGGGAAAGCATCGGCTCATTATTGGTGATACATTTCGGATTGTTACATTTGACCAAGCCAATCAGCTCGTCGGGTAAAGTAACCGTCTTCTTCTCTACAACCTCATAATCACGGATAATGTTCAATATAATATTCGGGGCGATCATGGCGATACGGTTGATCTCGTCCTCCTCGAAAAACTTGTCGGCGATCTTGATCATACCCTTGCATCCCATCTTGTTGCTATGGAAATTATTGCCGATCGTGATCGTATTGTTCATTTTCTCCAGTCCCAGTAAAGAGGCTACCTTGAATAATTGGCTGGGAGGAATATGGTCTATGGCGGTACCGTTCTCTAAAGCGGCTACCTGCAACTCTTTTTTCTTTTCTGCTGACATAAAACTTCGTTTTTATTCGTCGATAGATATACCTAAAACTTCGCAAATGATAGCTTGGCGTGCGAACAGCCCGTTGCGTGCCTGCTGGATGTAATAAGCCTTTGGATTGTCATCTACATCGTAAGCGATCTCGTTCACACGGGGTAGCGGATGTAAGATACGCAGGTTCTCACGGCTGTTTCTCAGCATGTCGTTGCACAGGATATACACGTTCTTTACCCGCTCGTACTCTTCCAAGTCTGTGAAACGCTCACGTTGTACACGGGTCATATAAAGGATATCCGTCTGGTTGATGATATCTTCCGTGAAATCGGTATGCTCCTCGTATTTGAGTCCGTGCTTGTCGCAGAAGTTCTTTTGCTCGTCCGGCATGCGCAGCTCGTTCGGCGCAACGAAGTGGAAGGTCGGATGGAAGTGAGACATTCCCACGATCAAGGAGTGAACCGTACGGCCATACTTCAAATCGCCGACCATCGTGATGGTGAGGCTATCCAGCTTGCCTTGTGTCTTGCGGATGGAATACAGGTCCAGCATGGTTTGCGAGGGATGTTGGTTCGCCCCGTCACCAGCGTTGATGATAGGGACATCCGTCACCTCGGAAGCATAGCGGGCAGCTCCTTCCAGATGATGTCTCATAATGATCAAGTCCACGTAATTGCTTACCATCAAGATCGTATCTTTCAAGGTCTCGCCCTTGGAGGAACTAGTCGTGGAAGCGTCCGAGAAACCGATCACCCGTCCACCTAAACGGTTTACGGCTGTCTCGAAACTCAGTCTCGTACGTGTAGAGGGCTCGAAGAACAGGGTGGCGGCAACTTTGCCTTCCAGTAATTTCCGGTTCGGATTCTCCTCAAACTTCCTTGCGTTATCCAGAATACGAAGAATGTCCTCTTTGGAACATTGATCGATAGAAACTAAACTTTTACTTTTCATAGGTTGTGTATATTCTGTCTTATGTACGCGAATGTATAAAAAAAGCGGAGACCGAAGGGCCTCCGCTTTATATTTTATTTTAAGAAATCAACTAGACTTGCCGGAAGATAGAACGTGTTATTTTTATCGACATAAACGACGACAGAGTTTAACCGTATCTCATCTTGGCCTTTCTTCCCGGACTTCACGATATTGGAGAACGGGGTGATCGTTAGCTGTTTTTTCTTATCTTTCTTGTTCTTAACGATCAAGGTTGGAGAACCTTTCTCGTCGGCGGCAGGGACGATCTCGCAAGTGTAATCCTCGAATACGTCCGTGTGGCGTGCGAAGTTCTTGCTTGTAAGATCTTCCAAGTTTTCGTGTGTCAATCCGAACAAATTGCATAAGTACTCATTCAGCTCGATGTTCGTATTCATACCTAGGGGTAAGGTTCCTTGCGGATGGTAAGCGGCAAGGAATACTTCCTCGCCCGTATGGCCGCCGGTAGTGAAACCGAAGCAAGTGCGGGAAGTGATGATATGCGCCATCAATCCGGTTAACGAGCCACTGTACATGGAGGAATTATCTTCCGGTTTGCGTTGGTCTTCCGGTATCGGGCTATTCTTATAATCCTTGCAATTGTTCAACGCGTTCATCTCTTCCGGTGTCAGCTCGAAGCCGGCGTAGGTGCGGAATACGTTCTGCACTTCTGAGTTAGGAACGCTGTTTACCTTGTTAGCGAAACCCTCGGCGGTCAATTTATACAGGGAGAATTGGTGGAACAATTGGTCTTTCGTCAATTTATCGTAACCTTTACAATCTCTTCTACCTAAGCTGATACCGCTGTTTCCGTGGTCGGGTACGATGACAACGGCAGTCTCGCCGTTATTGCGTGCGAACTCCAATGCGGCACCGCAGGCACGATCGAATGCCAAGAAATCGGTAGCCATACCTACCGGGTCATTTCCATGAGCGGCCCAGTCTACCTTACTGCCTTCTACCATCAAGAAGAAGCCATTCGGGTTCTTGGACAATTTGTCGATCGCCTTACGAGTCATTTCCTCGATAGAAGGTTGCTCTTCCGGATTGCGGTCGATATCGTAAGCCATTTCCTTGTTGCCATATAAAGCCCACATCTTCTGATTATTATCGGCACGCATACCTTTCAGGTCGTTTCTATATACGCCGTATCCGTTCGCCAATAGATAATCTTCCATATCCTTCGTAAGGATAGACACTCCGCCACCGATAACGACATTGATATCATTATGAACCATCTGCGGAGCGATCCAGTCGTATTTACCACGATTGTAGCTATGAGCGGAGCAGTCCGCCGGGGTAGCGTGCGGGAATTCGCAAGTGAAAACCAATCCTGTAGCTTTGCCCTGCAACATCTTGCCAGCCTCCAATACGGTGGTAAGCGGTTGGAAGGCACGGGCCGGGTCGGTCGGGTAGATATCGTTATCACCGTCGTTCTCCGGGTAAGTGGATACATAACCCGTACGGCTCGGCTGTCCGGTCATGTAGCATGATGTAGTAGGAGCGGAGTCGCCGATAGGGGCGTTAGAAGAATGCGTACGCACCGTTCCGCACAAATACGGGTCGATGTTCAATTTCGGTTTGCTGGGATCTTGGTACCATTGTAACCAACGGGCGATAGAGATAGTCGCCAATGAGGTTCCGTCCGGGATTAAGAGAATCACGTTCTTGACAGGCTTCACGTTCTCCTTTTCCACGGCATTGGCCGGCATAATGATAATAGCCAGCAAAAGTAGAAAAGCTAATGTTTTTTTCATGTGCTTTAATTTAATAATGTATAACAAATTCTTCTATTAAATCTTAATTTCCAAGTGGAATGATCTCCTCGTTGAACCGTGTCAACTTCTCCACGCCCGTCTCCGTTACAAGGAAACTGTTCTCGATACCCACGGCACCGACACCCGGGATCACGAATTTGGGCTCCAAGGCGAATACCATATTCGGCAAAAGCTCCTCTTTCGAGCGAGGGGTAAGCACGGGTAGCTCATTGATCTGTATACCGATGCCATGTCCCACGAATTTAGCCTGTTGCTCGGTTCCCATAAAGTTAGCCGAAAGACCTTCTTTCTTAGCGATATTCGCCGCTATATTATATAAATCCGAACAAGCGGTTCCCGGGCGGGTAGCGTTTTCTACCTCCTGCTGTATCGTAAGGGCCACTTGATGCGCCCGATAAGCTTCCTCCGTCAGGCGCCCTACGGAGAAGACACGGGTCATGTCCGTCATATAAGCCGTATAATTGCCGGCCATATCCACCATGATAGCGGTACCTTCTTTTAATAAAGTACCGTTAGCGCCTAGTGGACAAGAAGCGTCTATGCCGCCTCCACCCAAAGCGAAATCAAAAGGGGATGGGGTCTCGGCGTTTTCCCCGGCGAGAATACTACCCATATAGATATCCATATTGGCTCCGAAAGCACGGAAAAGACCGATCGAGCCGTTCTTGCGCATACGTTTCTCGATCTCGTACTGGAACTCCAAGTCTGTCATACCGGGACGGAAGCATTCCGGGATCTCGCTATAAGTAGCCTCGTGCTTGCGGGCGGCGATACGGAATTGCCCGATCTCCCAAGGGGTTTTTACCCGGCGAAGGTTTCGCATGAAAGCGGTGGCGTTACCGGCCTCCTCCGGTTGGAATACCTTATCTAAACGGATGTATTCATTATAAGTTAACTCATCTGCCTCTAACAAGAGTTTTTTCGGCATCTTAATCCCTCGTTCCGCGAATAGGGGCGGGATGTCTTCCGGCTTACGGATGTATTCCACTTGATGTCCTGAAAGCCCGTTCGGTCGCTTGATCAGGAACCACGGCTCACCGTCTACCGGCAAATAAAAATAACCACTATAGATTTGTCCTGTCGTATAATAAAGATTTACATCTATGGTAAGCAAACAGGCATCCATCCCCATCTTTGCCATACCATCTCTCATCCGATCCCATTTTATCTTTAGGTCGTTCTTCAATTCTTCTGAAATCATCTTCCTTTGTATTACTTTTATTTTGTACCGGGCATCAAAGGTAACAAGAATTTACGAGATTTAAGTGGATTTGAGGTGAATAAAGTATTACAAACGCATATATGCGAATATACGGTTAAATAGGGAAATCTTCTTATGAATAAAGATAATCGTGTCTGTATCTATTCCTTGATTCTCGTCGTGAATCCTATAAACCACGGCGTGGTCTTTACAGATCATGGCGTGGTTTACAAAGACCACGCCGTGGTTTGTAGAATAGAAGTAGATCCGATATAGAATATATAAGTATTCAGCTGATTATTCTTGCGGAACAGATAGGGTATCCGATGCTATTGAACCGGGATCTTGATAACCACCTTCCGGATATTCCCTTGGCCGATACCCGGGGCGTGCCCGTCTTCCGGGAAATAAATGGCGAATTGTCCGGGATAGATTTTCGTATAGGCGGTAGGCTTGTCGATATAAAAGGCGATATCTTGCTCCTCGTTGTATGGAACGGACTCCTCTAGCAATTGATCTCCCGGTTTCCATCCGATTTTCTCTACGCCCAATAAGGGGAATTGGATATCGATAAATTTCTTGTGGGTCTCGATGGCCGCTTCCGACTTCTCCTTTCCGAAGAGGCTGGCGATGCTAACCGTGAAACCAGCGTCCGCTATATCGTATTTACCATCTTCCATTTTTGAAAAATCAGTAGACTTAACATAGTCAAAAGCCTGCTTAAACAGCGGATGGATACATTCGATCCGCTTAGAGTTCTCAAGTGAGTCTAGAATCATATTGTTATTAAGTTTTAGTAATTGGTTTGAAAATCGTTACAAATGTCGGGTATTTCCCTGTTAAATAATAGTCATATTTCTCAAATAAATCTATTAAGTTCCTAGGTTTCTTAACGTACGTAAATACTGTTTCGTAAAGTTTGCAATCTGGTTGCAATCATATTTATCGTATCTTTGTTATTCATTTATATATAACTAAACAGGTGATACGATCTATGAAAGATTTGGAGACAATTATACTACCGGTTCTCGAGATGAGTTGTGCCGTATGTGCCAATAACGTAGAGAATACGGTGAAGGGACTTCCCGGCGTGGAAGAGGCATCGGTAAATTTCGCGGCGAATACGCTTTCCGTCAAATACCATCCATCCTTGATTACTCCTCAGAAAATGAGAGAGGCCGTGCAGGAGGCCGGATACGATTTGGTCGTGGAGGTAGAGGATCCGACGGCGGTACAGGAAGAGATGGTACGAGAGCATTACCGGAAGCTACGCCGGAATACGATCGGGGCGTGGGTACTTTCCATTCCGCTGGCCCTGCTGGGAATGGTGTTTATGCATACGCCCGGCGGTAACTGGATCATGATGGTGCTGGCCTTGGTGATTATGATCGTGTTCGGGCGGTCGTTCTACGTGAACGGCGTGCGCCATGCGTTGCACGGTAGCGCCAATATGGATACGTTGGTGGCGTTGAGTACCTCGATCGCTTTCCTGTTCAGTTTCTTCAATACCGTATATCCGCGGTTCTGGTATGAGAAAGGATTGGAGCCGCATGTTTATTATGAGGCATCCGGCGTGATCATAGCGTTCGTTCTGTTGGGTAAACTTCTGGAGGAGCGGGCGAAGAACAGCACTTCTTCCGCTATCAAGAGCTTGATGGGATTGCAGCCTAAAACCGCCCGTCGTGTGCGGGATGGACAGGAGGAAGAGGTCTCTATCTCGTTCTTGCGGGTGGGAGATCTTGTCAGTGTCCGTCCCGGTGAGAATATCCCGGTGGACGGCACGGTGTCTCAAGGTTCCTCTTCCGTGGATGAGAGCATGTTGAGTGGCGAGCCGATCCCTGTCGTGAAATCACAAGGTGACCGGGTCTTGGCCGGGACGATCAACCAAAAGGGCGCTTTCTTGATGGAGGCGACCGGGGTGGGGAGCGCTACCGTATTATCGCAAATCGTACAGATGGTACAAGCCGCTCAAGGAAGTAAGGCACCCGTGCAGCGTATCGTTGATAAAATAAGTGGTATATTTGTACCGATCGTTGTCGGATTGGCGATACTCACTTTTATCGTCTGGCTGGTAGTAGGAGGAAGCGGGTACTTCTCGTACGCTCTCTTATCGGCGGTATCGGTATTGGTGATCGCTTGCCCTTGCGCGTTGGGACTTGCTACGCCAACTGCCTTGATGGTCGGGATGGGTAAAGGCGCCGAGCATCATATATTGATCAAAGACGCTTTTGCCTTGGAAAACCTTTGTAAGGTGGATACCGTCGTGCTGGATAAGACCGGGACCTTGACCGAGGGCGTGCCCGAGGTGACAGACTCTTTCTGGATATCGGAGGCGAGCCGGGATATGCTGGATATCCTTTATACCGCCGAGATGAAGTCTGAGCATCCTTTGGCGTCCGCTATCCTCTCATGGTTGAAAGGAACGGAGGCTGCGGAGATCGACGCTGATAGTTTCGAGAGCGTAACGGGGCGTGGTATCCAAATGCAGGTACATGGCGTGACGTATTGGGTAGGAAGCAAAGGCTTTTTGGAAACCTTCAAGGCGATGGTTCCGCCCGAGGCTGGGCGGGAAATCATCCGGTGGGAAGAGGATGGCAAGAGTATCGTTTATTACGGTTGGGAATCGGAATTGCTTGCGGTCATGGCTATTTCGGATCGGTTGAAACCTACGTCGGGAGAGGCGGTAGAGGCCTTGAAAGAAATGGGTATCGAGGTTCATTTATTGACCGGCGATGGAAAACGGACCGCCGAGACCGTTGCGGCCATGCTGGATATCCGTCATTATAAGGCAGATGTCTTGCCGAGCGATAAGGAGGAGTATATCCGTTCCTTGCAAGCCGCCGGAAGGAAAGTGGCTATGGTTGGGGATGGTATCAACGACTCGCAAGCTTTAGCCCGTGCGGATGTGAGCATTGCGATGGGTAAGGGAACGGATATCGCCATGGATGTGGCGATGGTCACGTTGATTACTTCGGATTTGATGTTATTGCCGGATGCGATCCGCTTGTCGAAACGTACGGTTCGCTCGATCCACCAGAATTTATTCTGGGCATTTATCTATAACTTGATCGGAATCCCATTGGCGGCGGGTGTCTTATTCCCGGTGAACGGACTGTTACTGAACCCGATGTTGGCGAGCGCCGCGATGGCTTTCAGTTCCGTGTCGGTGGTATTAAATAGCTTACGGTTGAAATGGAGTAAACTTTAAATAATAAGTAGAGATATGGCAACATTAAAATTTAAGACAAACGCTAAATGTGGCGGATGCGTGGCGGCTATCGGTGCTAAGTTGAATAAATTAGTAAAAGAGGACGCATGGTCGATCGACTTGAAATCCCCGGATAAAACATTGACTATAACAACCGATCTTCCGGCGGAGACCATTCTTTCAGCCGTATCGGAGGCCGGTTTCAAGGCCAGCGCCTTGTAGTCGTAGCGATCGGATGGATGAGAAAACAAAGACAGACTCATGGTGAGGAAGTAGCGAATGTGCTTACGCATGGCGCGGGCATGTTGTTCGGCTTAACGGCGATTGTCGTCTTGATGATCGCCGGGATTCGTACAGGTGATCCGTGGGTGATCGGTAGTTTCGCCGTTTATGCGTTGTGCATGACTTCCTCGTATGTGACATCTACCTTTTACCACGCCGCTTCCGATCCCAAGCGAAAATGCCAGTTGCGCCGTTGGGATCATAGCGCTATTTATTTGCATATCGCGGGTACTTATACGCCATTTACCTTGGTGGCTCTCCGCGACGAGGGTTTCTGGGGCTGGGGATTATTTATTACGGTTTGGCTGGCCGCGGTTATCGGCGTATGGTTTAGTTTCCGTCGGATGAAGAAAAAGGATAATCTGAAAACGGTTTGTTATCTGCTGATGAGCTGGGTGGTGATTATCGCTTTCAAACCTTTGATCGATGTTTTCCAGCGTACGGATTCGATGTATGTCTTATATTGGCTGATCGGAGGAGGCTTGTTCTATTCCTTAGGAACGATTTTCTTCTTTCTGGATAAATATAAATATATGCATTCCGCATGGCATTTATTCGTTCTCGGGGGAACGGTTTGCCATTTTATAGCGATCTATAATTTGGTGTAAGGAAAAACAAAGAAGCCGGAACTGTGTTTAGCGGTTCCGGCTTCTTTTATTCTTGTTCTTCCGGATGTTGTTTCTTGTATTTATAATCCGCTAAAATCAACCCCATTGAAAAGCAAGGAAGGGATTCGCCAGCTGGAGGATAGGCGGGGGTCGTTTCCGACTTCCGCTAGGTTACTCCATAGGGAGAGCATATTACCCGTGGCGTTCATCTCGGAGATCGGTTGGGATAGCTTGCCTCTCTCGATCAAGAAACCTTCCACGCCATACGAGAAATCGCCAGTCGTGCTATTGCAGTTTCCACCGTTGAAGCCGGTCACCAATATACCTTTGTCGATAGAGGCGATCAATCCGTCCAGATCCTTATCACCATTCCGCATGGTAAGAATCGAGGGAGAGCCGATCGTTTGTTCCATGCCCATCTTGTTGGCGGAATACGTATCGATATAATACGTTTTCAATATACCCTGCTCGAATACCGGAAGACGTTTCGTGGCAACACCCTCGCTATCGAAATAACGTGCGCCGGAAGCCTTTACCAAATGAGGCTCATCTATCAAGGTCATCTTGTCGCTCGCTACCTTTTGGTCGATCTTATCCAACAAGAAAGAGTTCTTTTGCTGGATGGAGGAACCGTAAATGGCTCCGATTACTGGAGAAAGCAGACGACTGGAGTTCATGTTATCCACGATCATGGTATATTTACCGGACGCCACTTTCCGCTGTCCCAGTTTTCGAAGCACCCGTTCCAGCGCTTTCGTACCGATACCGGTCTTCACCAGCTCGTCATAATACAAGGAAGAGTCGTACCAATAAGACTCGGGACGGGCGTCACCCTCCCCACGGATGCTGACACTCCCCACCAAGCCATAAGAGGAACCAGAAGCCTCGCCTTCGAAACCGTTGCTGGCTACCATGTACTTAAAGTCCTTCTCGTCGCTGTAGGAAGCGTTGGCGGAGATGATCCGGTCGTCCTTGCCCATGATTTCCTCACAGACGCTCATGGCCAACGCTACCTTGTCGTCCGGTTGCACGGAGTCGAAATTCGGGTCGACCAATCGCAAGTCCGCCGCCCCACCTTTATAATACAAGGAAGCGTCCGGCAGCGTGCGAGCCTTGTCCTCGGCGAGGAAACGAGTGGCGGCGATACCATCCTTGATGAACTTCTCCAGCTCTTTCTTATCCAAGCGATTGGTAGAGTAGGAGCCGTAACGGCCGTCCACGAACAAATGAACCACCATGCTGTTCTCGGACGCCTGTTGCAGACGGTCTATTTTCATATCCCGTATCTCAAACGAACTGCTGGAACCATTGTAAAGCGTGACACGTGAAGATTGGCAACCATTCTTCAAGGCATATTCCATGGCCCATTGAGCCAATTTCTTATTTTCGTTTGTTATCATATTAGTTTTCTCCTCCTACTGTAAGTTTGCTGACTAAGGCCGACGGCATACCGCAGGTTACCGGGCAAGACTGTCCATCCTTACCGCAGGTCCATGTGCCGTTATCCATTTTGTAATTATTACCCACCATCGTGATATCCGCCAACGCTTTCGGGCCGTTACCGATGATATTGATATCCTTGATAGGTTGGGTAAGCTTGCCGTTCTCGATCAAGTAACCATCCTTCACGAAGAAGGTAAAATCGCCTGCGCCGATCTGTACCTGCCCGTTCGTGAAGTTGGCGGCATAGATACCTTTCTTTACGGTAGAGATGATCTCCTCTTCCGTCACGTTGCCCGCTTCCATATAAGTGGCACGCATACGGGGGATAGGCATCTGACGGAAAGACTCCCGGCGGCCATTGCCCGTAGAGGGGATGCCGTAATGTTTCGCGCTGATACGATCGTGCAGATAACTGGTCAAGACTCCCTCCCGTACGATATAGGTTTTTTGTCCGTCCACACCCTCGTCATCGATATTGACCGAGCCCCGGTTGAAAGGAATCGTGCCGTCGTCCACCACGTTGATATGCTCGTTGCAAACTTTCTTGTTCAGTTGATCAGAGAAAATAGAGGTGTTCTTACGGTTGAAATCCGCCTCGAAAGCATGGCCGATCGCCTCGTGCAATAAGATGCCAGAGCCACCGGCACCCATGACAACGGGCATTTCCCCGCCTTTTGGCTTGATCGCCTGAAATAAGATAGAGGTCTTATCCACCGCCTCTTGGGCAAGCTCGTCGATCAGGTCGTCCGTCAGGAATTCCGCTCCCATACGAAAAGCCCGTGCGGCGTACGAGTTCTCGATCTTCCCGTTATCCTCCATGATGCAGACGGCGCTCAAGGCGCTCATCGGGCGATAATCGTAATAAATCTGCCCTTCCGAGTTACAGAATAAGATATGAGAGGTCGTGTCTCCCAAAGAGGCCATCACCTTGGTGACCCGATTGTCCTTGGCGAATATCTGATCGTTCAGTTTCTGCAAGAAAGGCATCTTGTCATTAATGGCTATCTCGTCCCAAGGTGTTTGTACGCTATAGAAATTGTTCGTATGCTTTTCTTCCGTTAAGTTGATAGGAGCGGTATTCGCTGATCCGGTGGCGATACGCGCGGCCGTACGAGCCGCCTTTAGCATCTCGTCCAAGCTGACGTTCTCCACGTAGGCATATCCCGTTTGGTCGCCGGACAAAACACGTACGCCCATCCCAAAATCGATGTTAGATGAGGCACGGTTTACGGCACCATCCTGCAACCCTACGTTGTTCCTGTATGAATGCTCAAAAAACAAATCGGCATAATCCCCGCCTTTCTCCAAGGCTGCCGCCAATACTTTCCTCAAATCCCCCTCACTCACCTTGAAATAATTCATGGCGAATGAAATACCGGCTGCTTTATCACTCTCACTACCGGTGCAACTTCCTAGTAGGGAAGGAGCCGCTAATGTTCCAAGCATAACCATACTTCCTGTTTTAATGAAATCACGTCTGTTAATATTCATGTTGTTGTTGTTTAGCCCAATCCATCACGTTTGCGGGTGGACGTTGATTCAATAACTCTTTTTTCATAAAATCCATGTAAGGAGCTACGTGCTTGAAGAATTTCTTGTATCCCTTACATAGATAATTTAGTCCCGGCTCTCCATTCGGCGTATGGAGGAACCGGTTTTTCGGGCATTCCCCATGGCAAGCGAAAAGATATTCGCATTCCTTGCATTGCGTAGGGAGCTTATCTTCTTTATCCGTTCCAAACTTTTGTTGTACCGGACTGTACATCATCTCCGTTAATGTCTTTGTTTGGATATTCCCGAGTTTGTATTCCGGGAATACGAAATGGTCGCAAGCGTACACGTCGCCATTGAACTCCATTACCCCGGCGTGACCGCAATGGCGGGCCAAGGAGCAAACTCCGGGTTGCTCGCCTACCCAGTTCGCCAAGGTGGAATCGAATAATTGGATGTAGAACTTGCCGACATCCTCTTTCAGCCACTCGTCGAACAAGGCGCAAAGGAAATCCCCCCATTTCTCGCTATCTACCGAGAACGGAGCTAGCTCGATCGCTGCGTCTTGCTCCTCGGGAGAAGATAGCTTGGTACCTTCCTTGTGCCGGCCGATACGCTCCACGATCGGGGCGAATTGGATGAAACGGCAATCCAGTTCCTTGAAGAAATTATAGAATTCCAGCGGATAATCCACGTTATAATCATTCACGACGGCCATGGCGTTATATTCTACCCCATGTTTTTTCAGCAACTCGATTCCCTTCATCACTTTATAGAAAGAGGGGAGTCCCTGCCGGTTCCTACGGTATTCGTCGTGGAACTCTTGCGGGCCATCGATAGATACACCCACCAAGAAATTATTTTCCTTGAAAAATTGGCACCACTCATCATTCAATAGGGTACCATTGGTTTGGATACAGTTATCTATTTGCCGTCCTCCCGCATACTTACGCTGCAACTCCAAGGCTTTTTTATAGAAGCTGATCGGCCGCATCAGCGTCTCGCCTCCATGCCATGTAAACAAGACTTCTTGCATGGTTTGGCATTCCATGTATTCCTTGATGAACTTCTCGAGTATCTGATCCGTCATGATGTGATTCTTCACGTCCGGATAGAACTTACTTTTCTCAAGGTAATAACAATACTCGCATGCCAAATTACAAACAGAACCAACCGGTTTCAACATGATGTAGACCGGCTTGGCGAAAGGGGAAATATAGGAACTATTCATGGTATACTATTAGATATTACATTTCTATTTCAACTCGAACTCGCTAAGCACGATTTTTTGTTTTAGCTCGCTGAACGTTTGATCTGACTTAGTCAGTGTACGGAAGGTATATTTATCCCCGTATGTGGAAAGTACCTTTTCCATCTCATTTTCTCCGATCAGGAAATAACCTTTGGCGGGTGTTTCTTTATCGAAGTCATGGAAGATATTTCCCATATAGAAGTTTAACCCGTACAGATTCCGATAAATCCGAAGGTTATTTACGACATATACATTCTTTTTATTCAATGGATATTCTTTCAGGATACGTTCAGCGAAAACACGGCAAGAATCCCCTTCACGAATACCTCTCATAATGACACCATCAATTAATAAATTAACCGAGAATGTCAAGGCTATCGTAGCGTAGAGAATCTTGATATTTATTTTCTTGAACATCTGGTAATAGACCGTTCCTAATATCAATAGATTTATGAAGATAATACAGATCGTAAGCGTACTGGGGTGAACTAATACTTTTGATACCATTTGTACCATGTCCAAGGTCGATGCGTTTTGTGTATATTGACCGACGATACCAACAGGATCAATAATACTGAATACCGTAAGCAAGATCGCTATCATGACGACACTTACTACGGAAGCTAAAAAGGCAGCGAATACCCGAGTTACTTTCGTACGGTATTCTGTAATATATAAGGCATACTGAGCCAAGAACAAGGCAATGAACGGATAAGCCGGCATTAAATATACGCTTCGTTTACTGGAAGGGATCGAATAGAAGAAAAGGATGCCGACTAAAGCAACCAAACTAAATAAACGAACTTTTTCCATGGAGCGGATACGTTTCCACGTATTCTTTAAGATCTCTTTAATAGGTTGCTCAGGCATACTAAGTTTCAGCCCGAATAAAGAGAAGAAAAAGAAAATAGTCCAAGGTATAAAGCCTGCCGCCAACGTCATGAAATTGTACCAAACACCATTCTCATGCCCCAGATCATAGGAAATTTCAGGAGTGTTTAGGTGTAAGAAACGAGCGAAATTCTCCGCTAATACGACATTAAGGAACTCATCTCCACCCTGCTTCCATGCAGCGGTATACCACAACATCGGTAGGAATAAAGAGGAAATTCCCGCATATAATAAAGTCTTGAATATGGTGAGATAACTGTATTGACCTAACATTAATAGATAAATGCCGAATACGAATAGGGGCAATACTACGCCTACCGGTCCTTTGGTCAGAACGGCGCATCCTAATAATAAAGGTATGAATATGGGAAGTCCTTTCAGCTCTAATTTATCTTCCCATCGATATAGCTGGAAAAGCCCTATGACGATGAAAGTAGTGAGCAACATATCCACCCGAGTCGTCATGGCCGCCCGATGTATCTCTACGCAGGTGACCAATAGGAGGGTCGCTATGAATGCCTCCTGAAACTTTACGATTCGTTTACCGAAAAAGACCAATACGAACCCGATCAAGGTAATAAAGGCTAAAGCCGATGGCAAGCGGGAGGTGAACTCGGAAACATATCCCTGTGGATAGGAGAAAGCAGCCATTAACCAATGCGCCATCGGTGGCTTAAAAGCGAACTCGTTCGCGTAAGATTGTGGCAAGACCCAATTACCTGTCTCGAGCATGGAGATCGCTACGGCCGCTTCCCGAGGTTCCCCTTTGGTGGAAAAGTCGCCGAGGCCAATCCAAGGTAACACAGATATAATACAGATTACTACCATCATGGTTACCGGCTTTTGCAAGTAAAGATATTGAAGTGTAGGTGTACGCATATGACAATTAATATATAGGGCTTTGGCCCATTAATGTTATAAAACAGTTTGCAAAAGAACAATTTTTTATGGACTTTCCCCGCATTTTTAGAAACTTTTTATGTGCCCAATGAATGTTTGATAGCCTTTCGTATCGCTTCCGCATCCTCCTTGTTTTCCTTTAATATGGAGAGAATCAGGTTTAAATAACTCTCTTTGTTACTGATACCGCAGATCGCGCATAGGCGGCTCTGTGGTAACATCCCTTTTTGATTATAAACACGGAGGATGCTTTTGTAGTTCTCCGTTTCTATATAAGACTCGAACTCTTCTTTTATGTTTTTGTATATTTCTTCCGCATGGATGTTCAGACGGATACTCTCTACATGTTCGGTTAATTGCTCCACCGTCGTTATCTTGCGATCAACGGTAGTCTCCAGTTTTTTACGGACTTGATGTTTGGCATGAAGGATTACTTGCGAATCCAGTTCTTTTTGGAAAAGACGTACTACGTTTTCTTTCACTTGCTTGAAAACATCGTCCGGATCTTTCATCAACCGTTTGGCGACCGTCTTGATCACATCCTCTATCATCAATAGGTTCTCCACTTCCGCTACGTCCGGTACATAAATATGTTGTTCCCGTAGATAGTTTATTTCTCCTTGCGTACGCCTATCACGATCTACGATACCTTTGCTATCTAATGTATGGAAGTCTTTCAGTTGGCCGAACGCTTTGGTTGTCTCGATTACTTTTTGGCAACCACCCATCGGTTTCACCAAATAATCGGGGAATATGAAGGGGTAAAGCTTGCTGTCGATACTGTTCGTGTCGGTCCCTTCGATAAACAAGATCGGTTTCCGGCTGCCAAGTATTTCCATATATACTTCTTCCGGGAAACTTTCATTACTCTCGATCAACTCGTAATCCCATACGGAATGATCCGCATCGTAAGAACGAATCCAGATCCGTTTGCTGTCGGAGCGGGAGGTGGCGAAATCAATGTCATGTGTGAGATAAACAAACGTACAGTCCGGACGTATCGCCTCAATCTCGTCCCAAAGCTGGTTCTTTATGGAGTTGTGGAGAAGGGTTTCCGGCTCTTCGATCACGAGCAAGGCGTTCGGGCATGCGCATAATGCGGCCCCAATCAAGTAGAACACCAGTTTCTCGCTATCGCTCATGCGTCCGGCGGTGTAGGAATTTGAATCACGCCCCGTGGATACAAGCTCGATAAATCCCGACTTTCGTATCAGACGATTATGCGGAAACATCTTTTCCCAGATCGCTTGTATAATATCTATCTTGGTGATCGGAGGATCTACTTCGTTATTAGTCTTGCAGGCTTCCTTGAAATTGACTGCCGCCTCGAACTCCTCGCTCTGGAGTTGCAAAATCAGTTTCTCGTATTCAGAAATACGTGGCATGAACAGTCGTTCTTTGATCATAGACTGTAAACGTGCGAATTCATTGGAGGCCGATAATTTAGATTCGTCATCGCTGATGAATAAGGCATGTATACCGGATATTCTTTTCGCTTGACCCGCATATCTCTCCAATAAATCTCTGCCAAAAGAGCTTTTTCCCGCACCGTTCGCTCCGATCACGACTAATATCTTCGTGTCTAGCATGATGGGATGTGTCACATTAACTTTCGTTGGGAGTGTTAGTTCCATACATGTTATTGATTAGGTTTTCAAAGATAAGCTTTTTCTTTGAAAGTTCGCACGAGACCTGAAAAATAAAGTGCCTTTCCCGAAACATCCTTAAAGACGGGAAAGGCGCTTTTATTAAAACCTTAGCAGAGTTTTTTCTTATTTGCTCTTCTCCAAGATAACGCGAGCGAGGCGAGCTTGTATTTGCATTAATGTATTAACATCCTCGTTCTCGAAATTGATGTCAGCTACTTTTAAACTTCTTTTGGAGACTACCGGAGCCGATTTAGCAGCCATTAATTCTTGTACTAATTCATCTACTTGCTCTTTGATTTTCTCTGCCTTTTTTGAATAATCTACTGTACGTGCCATAGTTCTTTTGATATTTTATTTTATGAATACTATCGCAAAGATAATTACATTTTTATAATACACATAATAAAACGTAAATATTCTGTGCTATTTTTACGAAAAAGTCCGAGCTGCAATATTTTCGCAGCCCGGACTAGGTAATTATCGAGATGAATGTGTGTTATGCTTTTGTCGTATTCGTCTCGGATACGTCATTTTTTACTTCCCAATGGAACGGTTCGAATTCAGTGTTCGGATCTACCCAAGATGCTTTCTTAGACGCATAGATAATAAACGGTGCCGCAACGACAACAATTACACCGATGAAGAGAACGGCGAACCAAACCGTATTATTTCCTGTAGAAATCTGGCTAGGAGGAATGAAACTTAATACGAACGCTAATAAGGAACCACAGAATCCTAAACCTCCGATCAACCACATCAAGCCATTGCCACCTTTTCCGATACGGAAAGGACGACCTGCCTTTTTCATCTTATAACGTAATGCGATCGCTCCGGAGAACATCAACATATACATTATTAAATATAAGATCACCGTAAGCTGTGATAAGATCTGATAAAAGCTTTGTACGGATGGCATTACCACGAATAATAAGCTAAGAAGTGTAACAGCCGCTCCTTGGATATAAAGGATGTTTTTCTGTACGCCGATCTTATTGGTCTTCTGGAAGAACGGGGGCAGATAACCTGCTTTACCAACTGCGAATATACCTTTGGAAGGACCAGCGACCCATGTCAATACTCCTGCTAATACGCCAAATGCCAAAGCGATAGCGATAATTGGGGATAACCATGAGGCATGAATGTACTTGAAGTAATTGTCGAATCCCACTAATAAACTTTGCGTAAGATTGATGTCTTTCTCTGGGATAATAATACCCAACGCAAAAGTTCCTAGTACGAAGATTACAACGGTGATCAAGGCACCGATAAATACAGCTTTCGGATAGTTTTTAGAAGGATTGTCAACGTCTTTCACGTGAATACCGCCCATTTCCATACCTGCGTAAAAAAGGAAGATACTTGCGGCTAAGACTAAGTTGTCGAATTTACTGAAGTCGGGGAAGAAGTTACTGTGGAAATCCATATTGGAATGCCCGCCAGTCGCTAGATATACGATACCTAAAATGATGAGTAACGCCGCCGGGATGATAGTACCTACCATACCTCCAATTTTCGCTACTTTTCCAACCCAACTCAATCCCTTTAGTGAGATAAATGTAGCCAGCCAATAAATAATTAACACGATCGCTAACGTGTAGTATTTGTTATTCGCCAGCAGCATATCTTCGGGATGATCCATACCGATGAAGGCGATGGATACGGCTCCAAAAGTTAATACTGTCGGATACCAGATCGTACTTTCAATCCATTGAACCCAGATAGCCAGAAAGCCTAGACGTTTTCCATAGGCCTCACCTACCCAACGGAATACACCACCTTGTTTGTCTTGGAACATTGCCGCTAATTCCGCTGCCACCAAAGAGGTCGGGATTAAGAATACGATTGCCGCGAATAAGTAATAGAAAGCCGAACTTAGTCCGTATACGGCTTCTGCTGGCAGTCCGCGTAAAGATACTACTGCCGTCACGTTCATGATTGCTAGGGTAAACACACCTAGCTTTACTGTCTTGTTGATATTTGCCATAGATTTATGTTTTAAAAATGAGAATTACTTCTCTCGTTTAAGTCTGAGTTTATAACAGCGAATCAAAGAAGATGTTTTGTTTTTGCTACGTAAAACTTGGTTAATTAACACATTTCGCTGTTTAAACAAATGGTATATGAGGTTTGTTGTCATAAACCAAAATGAAAAGGATTATAATTAAATAAATAGTAACGCTTATGAAAATGGCCGTATTTGATTTCGCATTGAGAAAGAAGGGGGTATATGGTGTGTTACATATCATTATACTATTGTTGTCGCTGTTCTTGGTTATCAGTATCTCCATCGATACATTTAAGAATATTCCCTTTTACACGCAAACTTCTTATAAGAAGATTCAATTATGGATCTGTTTGTTTTTTCTTTTCGATTTTGTTTTGGAACTTTTCCTATCGAAAGATAAATTACGTTATTTGCGAACGCACTTTATTTTCTTGCTCGTAGCGATCCCTTACCAAAATATAATAGAATATTATCATATTATCACCTCACCCGAGCTTAGTTATTTCTTACGTTTCGTTCCTTTGGTACGGGGCGGGTATGCGTTGGCGATCGTGGTGGGATGGTTATCGTATAATAAGGCATCCGGCTTGTTTGTTTCTTACTTGACGATGTTGTTGGCCACGGTTTATTTCTCAAGTCTTATATTTTTTGTCTTGGAGCATAAGGTGAACCCGTTGGTGGCTAATTATGGGGACGCTCTATGGTGGGCGTTTATGGATGTGACGACGGTTGGCTCTAACATATCCGCTATTACGGTTACGGGACGAGTCCTCTCAGTCGTATTGGCTGCTTTGGGCATGATGATGTTTCCAATATTTACGGTATATGTGACAAGCCTTGTCCAAAAAAGTAACGAGGAGAAAAAGAGGTTTTATGAGAACATACAGGCTCCTTCTCCCCAGCCAGAGGTGAAGGACAAAGGGAGTAAATAGGCGGAAGGAAGTGGCTGAGATTACACTATGATTTGCTGGAAAGTTTGATTGGCTTCTGTTTTTTTCGTATCTTTACGGCCCCTAAAACCAGATAGGTAAAAGATGATAAAAGATAAGCAGGCATTGGAAGGCGGGCGCATATCCATACTTGGCGCACGTGTTCATAATCTGAAGAATATAGATGTAGAGATTCCGAGGAATAAGTTGACGGTGATTACCGGCATGAGTGGTAGCGGCAAGTCATCATTGGCGTTCGATACGATTTTCGCTGAGGGACAAAGGCGGTATGTGGAGACATTCTCGGCTTACGCCCGGAATTTCTTAGGGAATATGGAGAGACCCGATGTGGATAAGATAACGGGTCTGAGTCCGGTTATCTCCATTGAGCAAAAGACAACCAATAAGAATCCTCGTTCCACCGTCGGTACGACTACCGAGATCTATGACTTTTTCCGTTTGCTTTACGCTAGGGCGGGAGAGGCCTATTCCTATTTGAGCGGGGAGAAGATGGTGAAATATACCGAGGATCAAGTCTTACGGCTGATCTTGGATGAGTACAACGGGAAAAAAACGTATCTCTTGGCTCCGTTGGTCCGTAATCGTAAGGGGCACTATAAGGAACTTTTCGAGCAGATACGTAAAAAAGGATATCTGAACGTCCGTGTCGATGGCGAGTTGAAAGAGATCTTCCATGGGATGAAGCTGGATCGTTATAAGATGCACAGCATCGAGGTGGTGATCGATAAGATGATTGTCTCCAAGGCAGACGAGCGTCGTTTGAAAGAGAGCTTGAAGATCGCCATGAAGCAAGGCGATGGCCTTGTGCTGATACTGGATGCCGAGACTAACGAGGTTCGCCATTATAGTCGTCGCTTGATGGACCCGGTGACTGGATTGTCTTACAGTGAGCCGGCTCCGCATAATTTCTCGTTCAACTCCCCTCAAGGAGCGTGTCCGAAATGTAAAGGCTTAGGACAGGTCAATTTGTTGGATATGGACAAGATCGTTCCCGATCCATCCTTAAGTATATATAGCGGTGGCATCGTCGCTTTGGGTAAATATAAGAATTCGTTGATATTCTGGCAGATCGAGGCGCTTTGCCAAAAGCATGGCGTGACGATCAAGACGCCTATACGGGATATTCCCGAGGAGGCGATGGACGAGATCATGAACGGTACGGACGAGCGGTTGCAGATCAAGAATGACTCGTTAGGATCGTCTAACTATTTCTTGTCGTATGAGGGAGTCGCCAAGTATATCTTGATGCAACAGGAGAGCGAGGCATCCGCCTCGGCGCAGAAATGGGCGGGACAATTCATCAAGATGGCCACTTGTCCGGAATGTAACGGCTGGCGGTTGAATAAGGAGGCGTTGAGCTACCGGATAGCGGGAAAGAATATCGCCGAGTTGTCGGCCATGGATATCTCGGAATTATACGAGTGGCTGGAGGGTATCGAGGAGAAGCTGGACCCGAAACAGCTTCGGATCGCTACGGAGATATTGAAGGAGATACGCTCCCGCCTGCGCTTCTTGCTGGATGTGGGATTGGATTATCTTTCCATGAACCGGGGTTCCGCTACCTTGTCCGGTGGCGAGAGCCAGCGTATCCGTTTGGCTACCCAGATCGGAAGCCAATTGGTGAACGTACTTTATATATTGGA
>OGQF01000292.1_pt1 | contig 43172 bp, 30 predicted proteins | sample 1553141 | NCBI WGS metagenome assembly OGQF01 (sample SAMEA2580005, study PRJEB22360) | human gut metagenome | biome: human gut; feature: human-associated habitat; material: faeces | place: Denmark | collected 2008/2010
CCCTGCCGGCATGCCGGCAGGGGATTTATTTATATACAGATAGCATTAGGCTTATTTTCTCTGAAGCAATTTCCTATTAAAGAACTCATATAGACGATGAAGTTCATAACTACCTCCCAGGCTGTGTCCCTTACCCGGCAAGTAAAGCTGTTCAAACATCTTATCCGCTTTTATCAAGGCATCTACTACCTGCAACGTAGAAGCCGGATCTACATTATCATCCAGTTCTCCATTTATCAATAATAAATCACCTTTCAATAAATGAGCATTATCCACGTTCGATGAACGGCTATACGATTCATCCACCGGATACCCCATCCACAGTTCATTCCACCAGACCTTATCCATTCGATTATCATGGCAACCGCAGAAAGAAACCGCCGCTTTATAAAAATCATTGTGGAACAACAGTGCCGCCATCGCGTTCTGTCCGCCGGCTGACCAACCATAAATGCCGACCCTGCTTGTATCCATATATTTATATTTCCGCGCAGCAGCTTGTATCCATTTAATCCGGTCCGGGAATCCCGCATCCTTCAAATTCTTCCAGCAAACATCGTGAAACTTCTTAGAGCGGTTGTTAGTACCCATTCCGTCAATTCGCACAACGATATAGCCCAGTTCAGCCAATGAAGAACTACTCCACTCAATAGGATTAAAGTCTTTTGACACATGCGAATCATGAGGGCCGGCATAGATATTCTCAACAACAGGATATGATTTGGACGGGTCAAAATTGAATGGCCGATAAATCGTTCCCCAAATATCCGTTTTTCCATCCCTGCCTTTTGCACAAAAGACCTCAGGCATTTGCCACCCTTGCGCTTTCAAGTCTGATATGTCACACTTTTCTAATGTGGCTATAACTTTTTTCTCTCCCAGCTTACGTAAAACACTGACAGGCGGTAGATCCGGACGGGAGTAAACATCAACGAAATAACTTCTATCCTTTGAAAGAATAACCTTATGATTGGCATTCTCCGGAGTCAAATCCTGAAAACCGGTTCCGTCAAAGTTCACACAACAATAATGCTGGTTATAAGGATCTTCTTTCTTATTAAGCCCCGAAGCCATAAAGTATATCCTCTGCTGACCGGCATCCACAAAAATAACCTTGCGCACTACCCATTCTCCACGTGTGATTTGATTCTTGACCTCTCCGGTCTTTCCATCTATGCGATATAAATGGCGCCACCCATCCCGTTCGGACATCCAAAGTATCTCCATTCCGTCATTCAGGTCATAGCGATAGTTGTTGATATAAGAAATAAATGTATCCGACTTCTCATCCACTAAATGGCGGATCATCCCATTCTGCGCATTGACTTCTCCCACAATATACTGCTGGTGCCCACGCCGGTTAAATTCAAAGGTAAAGCCACGGCTGTCTTCTCTCCAACCGGTTAGAGACAAACTGAACTGGTTCTCATAGCCTCGGGTGTCCAAAGGTATTTGCTTACAATGTTCCACATCAAACAGGACGGGAACCGACACCGGCAATACATCCCCCGGTTTTGCATAATTCCGCCAATGCAAGAGGGGCTGTAGCTGTGTTTTGGGGGCAGACTCCAACAAAGGAATACGCCGGCAATTAGCCTGCCGTGTCTTCAATGTTGCTATTTTCTTCGAATCAGGCGACCATATCAAATTGGCATCGTAGAAACAGTCAAACGTACCATCTATACTTAAAGGAACTTCTTCACCCTGATTTTTATCAGACGAAGCTATATATACATTATTGTCCCGTATATAGGCTAGCCATTTTCCGTCCGGAGACATGACCTTACCATCTTTGGCTACAGGCTTCTTTTTCTCCTTCTTATCAGTAACTTTCCATATTTCCGGCAACAGTTTCTTCAGTTCTTCAAGCGTGCCTGCACGCTGCTTCTCTCCGTTTTCCGCATTCACCAGATAAAAAACAGAACCTGTCCGTTCCCGGTTTTTATACCAGAAATAATGTGAATCACCGATCCACTCCGGAACCACTCCCAAAGAATACACTTTATCAGCTAATCGATGAAGAGTATCTGCACGCTGATAATCTTCTTCTCCTGATATCATAGCAGAAGCATTTGTACTAATCAGAATTACTGCCAGAGTTACATAACAAAACCGTATCATACTTTTTATTCCCATAACCTGTCCTCTATTTCACTTCAATTAATTGCATCACAACACTGGAATATTCGCCGGAGAAAGGCACTTCCACACCTTCTTCCAACAGTAGTTTGCCACTCAAAACTTTTCCATCCAAGAAATTCTTCTTGTTTTCTTTCAACGGTGTCATATCAATCAATTTATATTGCTTGTCCGGGTCAAGTCCCGTCATACGTACACGAGGAGTAACCTGGTTCAACAAATATTCCATACGGTAAGCGAAGAAAACCACTTTGTCCTTTTCCGGAGTAGCATACATCAAAGAGGCAAAACCCACTTTATCATAAGGAGACACCAAACGGTACAAATCTCCATGCTGCACAATCGGGCGAATCTCCTTGTATGCCTTGATTGCTCTTTTTGCAAATTCCTTATCTCCATCTGTCATATCCTTAGGCTGCATCTCCATACCCAAACGTCCTGACATGGCTACGTCAAAACGGAACTTCAACGGGGTACGGCGACCTGTCTGATGATTCTTATCCGCACTCACATGTGATGCCATAGCTATCGCCGGATAGAAATTTGATACGCCCCATTGCATATAGATACGCTGATAAGCATCTGTGTTGTCACTTGTCCAGAACTCACCAAAGTAAGGTAATAGTCCATAATTCACACGAGAGCCACCGCTTGCACAAGCCTGCATCAATAAGTGGGGATATTTAGTACGGATACGTTCCAACACATTATTCAAACCTTTATGATATTCTATATAAAGATGTGATTGTCTGTCTTTCGGCAAGTAATAAGAGCCATAGTTCATGATACTGGCATTGGCGTCCCACTTGATATAAGCAATCTCCGGATAATTAGTCATCAGATTATCTACCACTCCAAAAACGAAGTCCTGCACCTTGGGATTTGAAAGGTCGAGAATCATCTGTGTCCCCCCTCTGCCGGTAGTAGGCGTACGATTGTCCTGACAAATAATCCAATCCGGATGTTTCTCATACAATTCACTCTTACTATTGACCATTTCCGGTTCAATCCAAAGACCGAACTTAATTCCGCATTTCTTAGCTGAAGCAATCAATCCTTCTATGCCCTGCGGCAGTTTCTTCTTGCATACCACCCAGTCACCTAGACTTGTACTTCCACCGTCACGAGGATATTTATCACCGAACCAGCCGTCGTCCATCACAAATAATTCTCCTCCCAATTGAGACATATCCTTCATCATCTGGGCCATAACTTCCTGGTCTACTTTAAAATAAACACCTTCCCAGCTATTTAATAAAATATCCCGATCAGAGTCTGCATGACTAAGCTTATACATTCGTGCCCACCGGTGGAAATTACGGCTCACCCCGCCTTTGCCCGTTGTACTGTAAGTCATGGCAAACTCCGGTGTTACAAAAGTCTTTTTCGGATCCAGAGTATAATAAGAGGCATCCTCATTAATACCAGCATAGATCTTGATAATCCGGTTATTATCAACATCCAGTTTCAAAGTATAATTGCCGCTCCAAGCCAGGCTTGCACCAAAAACGTGTCCGGTTTCCTCCTGTGGTTTTCCGTCCAAAGTCAACATAAAAGAAGGATTCTCATTCGTCGTGTTCCGAACTCCGTCTTCATTCTTAATAATCTTTTGTCCGTCTGTCAGCCTCTCTTCCTGAAGCATATTTTCCGCTCCCCAAGTTCCATGAAAATGCGTTAGCCAGTTGTCGCCTCTACGTACCGGAATAAAGGCAGAAGCAAACTTATACATGGTTACAGGCTTTTTCTCCTGATTGGTCACCTCAACCCAAGTACCAATCACATCACTGTTCTTATAAGCCTTATAACACTGCTTAACAAAGAAAGGATAGACTTTGTCTTTCAACAAGATTTCAGTAATCTCAGCCTCAGCCACCGTATACTGTTTTACAGATTCTACCGCCAGGTCTAATGACATATTTCCATCTCCGTGAGTCACCTGCATAGCTTTATCATTATACGAATAAATCCCGAATGCAGGATACGACTCCGAATGAAAAGCCAGATTCGAATCAAAAATCTGCTGTATTCGGTTCTCTTCTATACGAGTACCATAATAATGGATACGGGCGGCTTCCCCCGGTTTTGCCGTTAATAACAAAGATGTGTTTGGAGTAGAGATCAGATAATCCTGAGCATTGACATTGTACAATGCGCCAAACATTACAAACAATAAGCATGAAATGTATTTTACCATAACAGTCATATTAAAAATTTATATAATTAGTTTCGATTGATATCCAGTTTATCACCCGCCTGCATATAAACGGCAGCTATTCCGTAAGCATCTACCGGCAAAGATAAAGTATCATAAGGAACTCCTGCAATTCCCTTTAACAAAAGATAAGCTCTCTCAGCAAAGAAGCTTTTATCCAATCTTTCTTCAAAAAAGAGATTTCTCATAAGTCACATTATTTAAAGTTTACCGATGCAAAACTAGATATTCTTTTAGAATATAAATGTGCTAACTGTGCAAAACACTGTTCTATTTGTCCATAGATTCATTTTTGACCTATATTCTACTAATACTTAACCAACACAAATACATTCCAGCAATGAGTAAAACAAGAAAATAAAATTATCTCATTTTCTCCCGAATTCCAATATTAATCTATAAATCTTTCCTATTTTTGCAAAATGTATATTGAACTCAACAATCGAGAGACAACAAGTTATGAAAAACACCCTGCTACTAAAATACCTGATTATATCTCTCATTTCTATTGTCTATATGAGCATATTATGCCCTATATCTATTAGCGCAAATGAGAGTTTCAAAAATATCGGCATCCAAAATGGACTCGCACATACTGATGCAAATTGTGTAGCGCAAGACAGCACAGGTCTCATTTGGATAGGAACCAACTCCGGATTACAGAATTTTGACGGTTACCAACTTCAAACGATTGACTATTATCCGTCTAATCAGAAAATATATGAGTCTCACAACCGTATCACTGCATTAGAATGTAGCAAGAATCGTTTATGGGTAGGTTCGGACAGCGGATTAACCTGTTTGGATTTAAACACCCACCTTTATGTTCCTTATACTATTGCAGAAGGTGATCCGACTATTTTCAACCAACGTATTTTACGGCTATCTATAGATAATGCCAATCATCATCTATGGATACGTGTCGAAAACCAGCTTTATGTAGCCAAAATCGAAGAGGCGACTAATACATTATATTTATTAGAGTGGGATAATAATAGTAACCTATCGACTTACTGGACTCAACAGAAACCTGTCATATACGAAGGAAAGGCATGGATAACTACGGATAAAGCTCTTATTCAACTAGCCATAATAAATCAGAAAGTGCACATAAAAAGACGCTATCAACTGGAAGATTTGTTGAAGCAAAAGACAGAAATCAGTTCATTATATGCTTCCGAAGGATATTTATATCTTCGTTCATCACAAGGTTGTTTCCGACTTCCCTTTTCAGATAATGACCTCAATACCTCAGATCTTTCTTATATCGATTTTCACCAAACAAACCCTAATATCCCCAACAACACAATCGCAACTTTTTGTGTCGGAAAGGACGGGACTCTATGGTGCGGTTATTTTGGCGGTATATTCGAAGTCCGACAACCCTTTACAGAACACAGAACTATCAACCAATATTTAGAGAATAACCGGAATATAAACTTCTCACGAACCAGAATTTCCTCGTTATTCATAGATAAATTCAATAATCTATGGATATCTACAATAGACAGAGGGTTATACTATCGCTCTTTGACTTCTGCCCCTTTCCAATATCTGCCCAACGAGAAGTTTCAGGAAATCGGATTCGCAAAGAATGAAATATCATCTGTCACAGCACAAGACAACAAAACTTTATGGATGATTATTGCAGGAGGAAGCGTGTTTTATTATAATTTTACGGATAAGAAACTGGGACCTATATCCTTGCCAATCACAAGAGGAGCCGCCGACGGACTACAAACAATATCATTAAGTAATGATCAACAGAGACTTTACATTGGTTTGGTCGAAGGCCTTATCGTATATGAAATTAAAACCGGGAAAAGCTATTGGCTTATTGGAAAGCAATCCAAAGTACTGCCTCATTCAATCAGTATCTCCAGAATTAAAGAAGATAAATGGGGGAGAATATGGGCCAGTTCCTGGGGAGCAGGAGCTTATTGTATTAGCAACCCGGAATCAAACCCTTCCGTGACCTACTATCTAGAATCCCATAGTCAGTATTCTATCATCTCTAACTTAGTCACGGACTTATATATGGAGGACCAAGCGTTACTATTATGTACCACTAACGGATTAAATAAAATATGGTTGGATGACAATGGGGCAATCCGGAAGATTTCTCTTTACCAGGCTAACGAAAATATTTCCCGTTCAATGTCATCCAACTATATAGCTTGTATTGACCAGCAGAATGATTCCGTTTATTGGATAGGAACAATCGGAGGGGGAGTCAATAAACTAACTATTCATTCGCCACAGAACAATGACTACTCTGCCACTTGCTATACCAATAATGATGGTTTGACAAGCAATGATAGCGAGATTATATATATCGACAAAAAACAAAATATCTGGATTGGAGGAAAAGGTATTACTTGCATACAAGCCAAGACAAACCGTATCTATGTATACAGCTCTGATGATGACTTACAAAATAACTCGTTTAAAATAGGCGCAGGATGCAAAGCCAGCGATGGTACCATCTACATGGGAGGCACTAACGGGCTTTGTTATTTTCAACCAGACAATCTTGAGCCGTTGCATTCTTCCACAGACACTATCAGCCTTATATTTAGAGATTTATATATAAACAATGAACAAATCATCGCCCAAGCCAAGTACGATGGAAAAACTACTTTACCCGAAATATTCAATCTGACTCCTCACATAAATCTGACCTATAAACAAAATAACTTTATTATCTCATTTGCCGCTTTAGGACATACCCTAGCTGACCAAATTGTATACCGCTATCGCATGACTAATTACGAAAAGGAATGGCAAATGATCCCACATTCCATAAATAAGGCTTACTACTCAAACCTCCCATACGGCAATTATAAATTTGAACTGCAAGTTTCAACAGACCGCGGATTCACGTGGATAACTCCGGGACGAGAAATCAGTTTCTCTATATCACCGCCCTGGTGGCTGACCGGTTGGGCCAAGTTACTGTATGTTCTTATCTTCCTGTCCATTTCTACCATTATTGTCTATCAATATCATAAAGAACAAAAGCTGAAACGGGAGAATCATATCAAAGAACTCGAACGTATTAATGACGAAGAAAGATATCAATCTAAAATGCGTTTCTTCATGAACGTATCTCACGAGCTAAAGACTCCATTGACTCTCATCATGTTATCTGCTGAGAAGTTGATGGAAACCGGTATATCCCAAAGTGTCTCGGCCATTTGGAATAATTCAAAGAAAATGCTCGCACTTATTGCAGAACTCATTGATATCCGAAAAGCAGACTTAGGTATCAACAAGCTATTACTTACACATCAGAATATAGCAGCATTGGTTGCCCAGCTTTTCTCAGAAATCAAGCCGTGGGCTGAAAAGAAAGAGATAGAGATACAATACATAAGTGAAGAAGATAATCTCAAAATGGATTTTGACTGGGATAAAATAGGAAAACTCATCATTAATCTTCTTTCAAACGCTATAAAATATACACCTCAAAAAGGGAGTATCAGTATCATACTGAAAAAAGCCGCATTCAAGGATATTGAACCACTATACCAAACCAGATATCAGGAAGGGGAAATACAAACCGATGAGCCGGTATGTGTCTTGATTGTCCGGGATACAGGCGTAGGTATATCACCCGAATCTATCCGCCACATTTATGAACGTTTCTTCCAAGTCAGTAATAAGACACAGGCCCATTTAGGTACAGGAATAGGGCTTGCCATTGCAAAAACAATGGTATTACTGCACAAAGGAGCTATCATCGTAAGTAGCGAGCGCATGACAGGTACCGAATTTATTGTGGCTTTACCTATTAATAACTTGAATATTTCCTCCGAATCCGAACAAGACCTTTCTTCTTTCGACGCAAAAGAATTTATTGACAACCAATATCTGGAATATATTCCTATGGATGACAACCAGCCGACTTCCATTCGAGAGCATAGTTCCAATTCCAGTCTGCCGTTATTGCTTATAGTCGAAGATAATATAGAAATGCAGAACGCACTCGAAGAACGTTTGCGTCCATATTATCAGATCCACATAGCCAACAATGGTAAAGAAGGCTTGGAAAAATGCAAAAGCCTCTTTCCTGATATTATTATAAGTGACGTTATGATGCCTGAAATGGATGGAATAGAAATGTGCAAACACATAAGAAATGATTTATCTATCGCTTATATTCCTATTATACTATTAACAGCCAAAGGCAATGTGGAACATCAAATTGAGGGATATGAATCCGGAGCTGACCTATATATTCCGAAACCGTTTTCTATCAAGCTACTGACAGTAAACCTGAAACGGTTACTAAAACAAAAAGAACGCTATCTCAAAGAAGAACTAAAAATAACAAAGGAAACTGCCGGAAATATAGATTCAAACGAAAAACATCACAAGGATTTGTGGGAGACGGAATTACATCAATTAATCAAAGATAATATAAGTAATACCGATTTATCTGTCGATTTTATATGTGAGAAGTTATTCATCAGCCGTAGCAGCCTGTATAACAAAATGAGGGAATATAATCATCAGCCACTTGCAGACTATATACGTAATGTACGATTGACAATGGCGGCCGAACTCTTATTGGATCCTTCCTATACAATAAATGAAGTTGTGATGGATGTAGGTATGGTAAACACATCGCATTTCTCTAAAGTATTCAAAACAAAATACGGAATGTCTCCTTCAGAATATAAAAACAAAAACGCTTCTACTAAAAATCGTATCTAAATAACAAGTCATTCTTGATATATCTTTCTCAAACCACCGGACAATTTCACATCCGGTGGTTTTGTGTATTAACACATATCCTTAACTTTTTTACTCATAATAATCCGAATAACCACTCTCACCCCCTTAGACTTTATTCTCTTTTGCTTTGTTTTTGTCTTTTGCACAAATAGCAAAGCTTTTTGCACGTAAAGAACATTAAAATAATGCACTAATGCAGATATTCACCTATTCAAAACAATCGAAGTCCCGATAAAAGACTTAGGTAGGATTAAATATTCGACGAATGAATGATACCCATAAAAAAATACATATGAAAATTTCAAGAAGAAACTTCCTCAAGAAAGGATTAGCAGGAACATTATTTTTAGGTACAGCTACCTTACCTCAACCATTACAGGCACTAACAACGAAAGCCTTTGCAGCAGCTCCCAAAAGAGCCAAACGTATCGTATTGATTAGCTTGGACGGTATTTGTGTTGCAGGATTTAAACAAGCAAAAACACCTCATCTGGATGCGTTACTTGCAGAAGGGGTTTTGTCCACAAAAACTCGGGTAGTAATGCCTTCAGTTACATTACCCAACTGGACAAGTCACCTGACAGGTAGCGGACCGGAACAACACGGAGTAACAGACAATGCCTGGACAGTGTCTAAACACAAATTACCGGCAATTGAAAAAGATAATGAAGGATATTATCCCTCCATATTTTCTGTATTAAAAGAAGCTATGCCACAAATAAAAACAGCTTTCTATTATAATTGGGGGCCTTTGATCAACCCTTATAACCGTCGACACCTGGACGAAATAGGTTTCTTAGAAAAAGACGCTTATATAGAAAATTATGAGAAAGCATTCAACTTCCTGATTGAAAACCAACAAAGCCCTACATTGGTATTCCTTTATTCCGTACATACAGATCATGCCGGACATCAACACAAATGGATGTCACCGGAATATATACATTCCATTGAGGAAGCGGATGTGGAAATCGGAAAGTTACTCGACAAGATGAAGCAGGAAGGTTTATATGAAGATACTCATTTCATGTTTCTAACAGACCACGGAGGTATTGAATATGGACATGGAGGGGTAAGCGTAGACGAAATGATTGTGCCTTGGGGAATTACAGGCCCCAAAATTGTTAAAGGGCTAAAAATAGAAGAGCCTAATAATACTGTAAACACAGCGTCCGTCATTTTACGTTTATTCCGGGTAGACCAACCAGCCTGCTGGACAGGGGAAATACCTTCTACTATATTCAAGTAACAATAAGTTCACAAAATTCATAAATACCAATGAAAACAAAATCTTATTTACTGCTAACGGCATTAGGTTTCCTTTCAAGTTCTCTATTTGCCCAAGATTATCTGGTCTCTACTCCCAATACTTCTTTACTAATTGAAGCCACTCCCGGCGAAACAGTAAAGATACAATACTATGGTAGTAAGATTGAGAATAGTGATATTCAAGGCATTTATGATGTCGGAATGGTTTTCAATGCAGACAGTTATCCTGCTTTTGGCCTTCAGACAATGGGGGAGAAAGCAATAGCCGCCACACAACCTGACGGCAATATGTCCCTAGATTTGAAGATTGAACAAGTCAAACAATATCCGACGAAAGACGGAGAAGTAACTGAAATCTTGTTGAAAGATAAAGTTTATCCATTCGAAATAAAACAATACTATAAAGCCTATCAAGGTACAGATATTATTTCTACTTGGATTGAAATTATGAATAATGGGAAAAAGTCTGTCACCTTATATCGTTTTGTCTCGGCTTACTTACCTGTACAACGTGGCGATAACTGGTTGACACACTTCCACGGACATTGGGGAGCCGAGAATATGCTGGAAGAAGAGAAACTGACCAATGGTCAGAAAGTAATCTCCAATAAAGACGGAATGGTAAATACGGAAACAGATAATCCCTCCTTTATGCTTTCAATAGATGGCAAACCTCAGGAAGAATATGGACATATACTGGGGGGTACGCTTGCTTGGACAGGAAATTACCTTCTCAAAATGGATATTACAAACACAAAACTAAATATCATAGCCGGCATTAATGAAGAAAACTCCCATTACAAGCTAGAGCCTAAAGAAACATTCAAAACACCGGAGTTCGCAATGACTTACAGCACCTCTGGCAAAGGAGGAGTGAGCCGCGCTTTTCACCGCTGGGCACGTATGTACAAACTAAGCCACGGAAACGTAGAGAGAGATATTCTTCTCAACAGCTGGGAAGGAGTATATTTCAAAGTTAATCAGGAAGGTATGGACCAAATGATGAAATCTTTCTCTGCATTAGGAGGAGAATTGTTTGTAATGGATGACGGATGGTTTGGTAACAAATATTCACGGGATAGAGGAGACAGTAGCTTAGGAGACTGGACAGTTAACAAAAAGAAATTACCTCTGGGAATCGAAGGCTTAATAGCTTCTGCAAAAAAAACACAAGATTAAATTCGGCCTCTGGATTGAACCGGAAATGTCTAATACCAAGAGTGAACTATTTGAGAAGCATCCGGAATGGATATTACAATGTAAGAACCGCCCTTTATCCACAGGCCGCGGAGGGACTCAAATAGTACTTGACCTGACAAACCCCGAAGTTCAGGATTTTGTATTCAGTGTAATAGACAATTTAATGACACAGTATCCGGAGATAGCTTATATGAAGTGGGATGCAAATTCCTGTATGCTGGATTACGGTTCTCCCTATTCACCGAAAGAGAAACAATCACATCTATACATTGAACATCATCGGGGACTAAACAACGTTTTGGAACGAATCCGTGCCAAATATCCGCAACTTATACTTCAAGCTTGTGCTGGAGGTGGAGGCCGCATCAACTATGGTATATTGCCTTATTTCGATGAGTTCTGGACGAGTGACGATACAGATGCATTACAACGTGTCTATTTGCAATGGGGCGTTTCCTGCTTTTATCCGACTATTGCCATGGCTGCCCATGTAAGTGCGGACAAGAATCATCAAACAGGTCGTTATTTACCGTTGAAATTTCGTTTTGATGTTGCCATGTCCGGCCGCCTGGGAATGGAGATGCAACCTGAAGACATGACAGAAGCAGACAAGGAATTTACCCAAAGAGCAATCCAAGCATATAAAGGCATTCGCCCGATAGTACAATTCGGTGATCTCTATCGTTTGATATCTCCTTACGAGAATAAAGGAGTGACTTCTTTAATGTATGTAGCTCCGGAAAAAGACCGGGCTGTGTTCTATGCATATAAAATGAATCACTTCATAAATATGACAATCCCAAATGTGAAAATGAATGGACTAGACCCGCAAAAGAAATATCAATTGATAGACTTAACACCTTTGAGTAAAAATAAACCTTGCTCTCTCCATAATAAGATAATTAGTGGTAAGATTTTAATGGAAAAAGGCATCGCCTTACAAACACTATTGAAAAATGAATATTCTAGTATAGCTTTAGAGCTTCAAGAAGTAAAATAATAAATAAAAAACTTGTGAAAATGGCAACCAAACATTTCAGTTGGTCCAGCGCATTCTCTATACTATTATTAGAAGATACGGATACATTCCCTTATGTACCCAAAATATAAAAAAAGAATCAGTAAGTTTTTAACTTGAAATATATGAAACATATCAAATTACTCTATTTGTTTTTATTGATTAGCTGGAGCATACTGTAAAAAAATATTCAAAAATAGATATCAGCTGGTTCAAAGTATATTTTCTAGATAGGGATGACCAGACAGTAGTAGAAATGAGCTAACGCATCGCAGATATGACTGCTGAAGTACCCCCAAAAAGTTGGACTGGTTAAACATTATCCAGTTGTTGAAAGAGTTCGGTATTGCACCGGACTCTTTCCATTTAACCTGACTTTTATTGTTATAATATTCGATATAGTTATCCAAAGCCTTTATAAATGCTTCGGTCGATTCAAAATTCTCGGCATATAGAAGTTCAGACTTCATAATACCAAAGAAACTCTCGGCCATAGTGTTGTCAAGGCAGTTGTCTTTGCGAGACATACTTTGTACTATAGATGTTCTTCCAGACGCTTACGGTAGCCGTAGTGTTGGTATTGCCATCCTTCATCAGAATGGAGTATAAGACTGTCGAACCTTGCAAACGTTTTATCCAACATATCGTATATCTGTTCCAGATTTGGGTTCCGAGAGATATTGTATGATATTATCTCACCGGTGAACATATCCAATATCGGTGAAAGATAAAGTTTGACGAGACCGATATTTATCTGTGTTACATTTGTCGCCCATTTGCGGTTTGGGGCAATCTTACCGACCTCACCTTTGTATGACCGGTAGCACAGCCAGCGTATTTTGCTTTTAAGCCCCAATTCACCCATAAGCCTTTGGATAATCTTGTGGTTTAACATGAAACCACAAGATTATGCATCTCCGCTATCACACGGCGATAGCCATAGCGTCCCTTATGCTCATGAAAAATCAGTTTAATCGACTCCTTTTCATTGGCATACCTGTCACAGAACGAGCCATCTTTCTTAGCTCCAATAACAAGTCAAGAGGATAATCCGACCTTAGTTCGTCGATGGTTCGCGCCCATTCAGAAGCGCTTGGGCTTTCTTTGCCTCGACTAAGGCCTTCGCTTTTTTAGCAGCGCGTTCTCGGCCCTCAGACGGAGATTTTCAGTCTGAAACCTCTCAAGTTCTGTTTGCGGTTCTTTCTTCTTTGGACGTCCCATAAGACTTTTCGGTGGTCTTCCTCGGCGTTTGGACGGTTCAAGAGCCTCATAACCATACTTGCGTACTGTGCTGACCCAGCGTTGTAGTACCGTCTTACCAATTCTGTATTCTACTTTTACATGGGCCAAAGGTACGCCTTTTTCTAATATTAAACGTACTACTTCTTCAATTTAACCATAGGACGGCAATACGGTTGTTGTTCCAGTCCAGAATGCCCATATTTGTCACACATTCTTACCCATGCAAATATCTGAGTCCCATTGATATGATACTCTTTCGACAAGTGCGATATTGCTTCTCCTTGTTTTACTCGGCTAACGATGATGAGCCTTTGTTCGTAACTGTACTTCAAAAAAACACCCCTAAAGTTAGACACAAAACTTTTGGGGTGCAGTTCAAACGTTGACACAACCTCTTTTCTTATTATACAAACAGAAATGAAAGCTAATGTATTTTTTAGGGGATTAAAGAGGAATATAATGTGTGTTAAGTATTTACAAGATGATTATTTCATTATCTTCTATGTTGTAATGATATTGAAAATCGCAGCTATACCTTAGTACTTTCAAGATTTGTTCAATACCATCTTTCATTTTGAATTTACCTGTATAATGTTTTTCAAGCAATTGCTTATTCTTATTGATAATCTTTATATCATAAAAAAGTTCAAGCTTGCGGAAAATGTTTTCTGCAGACTCGTTATGGAAACTAATAATGCCTTGCTTCCACAGGAATGGGTCGTGGTTAGGGATACTTTCTTTGTGGAAATGTATTTTGTTGGAATCACATATCTTTTCACCGGGTTTCAGGAACGAGATCTCTTTGGTTTGTTTGGAATAAACACTTACTGAGCCTTTCAACAGGGATACTTCAAAGGGATTACCAGGATATGCACTTACATTGAAACTTGTTCCGTGTACTCTTACTTGATACTTGTCAGTTTCTACAATAAATGGCTTTTCTGTATCTTTGGCTACATCAAAGAATCCCTCACCTTTTAGTTGGATGTGACGATCGTCTGCAAATTGACTTGGAAAACGTAAAGTTGAACCAGCATTCAGCCAAACTTTGGTACCATCAATCAATGTAATTTCTGCACGTTGACCAGATGGGACAACCAACACTTGCATTGTGTCAGTGTACACGTGATGATATTGGATATATAAGTTGTGAGAGGCTAAAAAAATAATGAATATAGCCGCTATACTCATAGTAATCCTGAAAACTTTGGATAGGGTAAGGGACTTGACCACCTGAAGAGACTCTTTGGCTTTTGTATCTGCATCAGAATTCCAGATTATTAAATCATTTAACTTTCTGATATTCATATAAGACCTTTGATTTTCTTCACTAGCTTTTATCCATTCTACCACCTCTTTTGTTTCTTCTTCTGAAGTGTGGCCATTAATATATCGTAAAATTAAGTTTTTACTGATCATAATTATTATTGCTTATCTGTAATATAATACGTATTAAAAAACGATCTCCCTAATGATATAAGTATTAAAAAAAATAAAAAATCTTTTAGGCTAATGCGTAATGTTTTTAATACCTTACTTATATGATACTCTACTCCCTTTTCTGACAATCCGATTTTGGATGCTATCTCAGCATTGCTTAATCCGTCAATTCTACTCAAGTGAAATATATTCTGAGTTTGATCACTGAACGTACTTAATGTTTTTGAAATGATAGATTCTGCTTCTGATACCAGTATGTTATCAAGAATACTATTCTCAAGTGATGAAATGCGGATTTCCAAATCGGCTAATCCCACATTTCCCATTTTTTCAAAATAAAGATCGTGAGTTGATTTTTTCCTAAGATAATCAAGAGACTTGTTTTTTAATATAACGAAAAGAAATGAAATCAGTTCTTTTTTTTCAGATGTCTTCATTTTTTCCCAAACAGTTATCATTGCTTCTGATGCAATGTCTTCTGCCACGAAAGTATCACCTACATAAGATTTGGCATATAAATATGCCTTTCTATAATATTCTTTATATAGCTGATTAAATGTGTCTCGTCCTGATTTTAGTTGACTGGTTAAACTTAATAATTCTATCATAGGTTGTCTATGTTTCTCACTTAATCTACTTAGCTTGCTTATTCCTGTCTCTGGTCGACTGCCGGGGTACCTCGGCAGTCGACCAGAGGTTTCATTTGCAAAGTTACACAATCTTCTTGCATGTTGTCTACATCTGTTCTTTTTTTATAGTATGTTTTCCACTGCCTCTTTAACACTCCGTTCATTTTATGTACCTGTTCACCATTCCTCTTTTAAAATACCATTCACACGTTCGGTTACCGCATTTTCTCTGGAATCTCCTTTTTCTATTATACTAATCTGTATGTTATTTATCTGCAGTAACTCCACATAAGCTTTACTACAATATTGTACCCCTCTATCGGAATGATGTATCAGCCTATGTCCCTTTGGCAAGTTCTCTATTACCATTTCCAGAGCCAATAGATGACCTCCACATCAAGTCGGTCCGGTAAATGCCATCCCACGATTTTATGGGAATAGACATCTGTCAATAGACTCAAACACACGAATGTCCCATTCCATAGTCTTATGTATGTGATATCTGCCACCCAAAACAGGAAACTCATTACAGATAGATATTATCTCACAAAGAATGACTTCTTTCGTAAGAGCATCTCTTTCCTGACGTTTCATCTGCTTATAATAGGTTTGTTTTGAGTATCCAACTAATGTACAGCAAGCGGGAACATTAGCCTCCGCATTGCTATGAAGCCTGTTCACTCTTGGAGCCAAAGTTTTTTCGGATCGAGATTGAAGATTCTTCTTCTGTCAGTTCTATCATGGTCCCACTGACCAGAACATGAAGATTCGCCTTCTTTAACAGGTCAGCTTTTTCTGACAAGACCTTTTGGCATTGAGATAAGGCGCGTTCCAGTTCTTGGTTCCGTTTAGACTGCACAGATTCACTATCTGTTCGTAACAGAGGTTTATTACGACGTTTTACCATACTTGTGGAAGTTTTTATGTCTTCTACGTTTGTAAGGTTATGTTTCCAATGAGAAAGTATACTACAATCAGGCAAAGAATATTTCAGAGCGACATCCGAACGAGACATGCCACTCAAATAATCACGAAGAACAGCCGTACGTAAGAATACAGGATAAGCTTTGCCCATCTGACCTCGAGGGGAAGGTAATGATTTTGATTTCATTGAGAATACACTTATAGTCAACCTATAGTAGGGCAATCTTAGATTTGTGCATTTCATTCACTCTTTTTTAAGTATATAAAAAGTAAAACAAAATATTTAGATAAATTGTATTTTTGCTTTAATGTATTCTTTTTATAATTTGTATTTTTTACAGAGCGGATCTATTAGTGATTTGTAAAAGGAACAAAGAACGGCACGATGTTAACATAGGTTAAACAACGATTCCATTTTAGGGGTGATTAATGAGCATACGTATTTTCTTTAAATGCACGAAAATATTTTTTAGAAGTTAAACTTAATCATTTGTTAGCCTATGGTATAAAAACGGAAAGAAGTACATATTCATAATTGAATGATTTTTTCAGAATCGAAAAGTATATCGAACTCATAGTTCAATAACATTATCAATCAAATCTAAGAAAAATGAAGAATATATTTAAAAAGGACTTAAGTATTCCTTTAGATATAGTATCTAAACGCCACTTCAAGTTATATGCATCTATCTTCCTGTTTGGATTTTCATCTATATGCGCATCGGATGCATTAGCCCAATCAAAAAAGGTTTCCATCATAGGAAACAATGTTTCTTTAGAACAGGCAATTCAAGAAATTGAGAAAAAATCGGGTTATCTTTTTGTTTATGACACTAAAGAAGTCAATCTGAACAAAAAAGTAACTGTGAATGCTAAAGATAAAACAGTAAAAAGTATCCTCGAGCAGATGCTGGCTAACACAGGTATTTCTTTTTATGAAGAAGGAAACAATATTGTTTTAACTAAAACTACCAACAAAAAGAAAATTAACGTAAAAGGTAAAATTGTTGACTTCAAAGGCGAACCGGTAATTGGTGCCACTGTGAAGGAACAAGGTACTACCAACGGAACTATCACCGACTTCGATGGTAATTTCAAACTGACTGTAAAAGAAGGCTCTTCTTTGTTCGTTTCTTATGTAGGCTATCAAGATAAAAGCGTAAAAGCAGTTATCGGCAAAGATATTTTGGTAACGTTGTTGGAAGACACTGAAATGTTGGAAGAAGTGGTTGTCGTTGGTTATGGTACACAGAAAAAAGTCAATTTAACAGGTGCGGTTGAAAGTGTTGAGCTTTCTAAAGCTAAAGGACGTGCTTACACCAACGTGAGCTCCATGCTTCAAGGTAACGTAGCGGGTGCTTTCATCAGCCAGACTTCAGGTCAGCCGGGTAATGATGGCGCAACTATCCAAATTCGTGGTATCGGTACATTTAACAATACTAGTCCGCTGGTCATTATCGATGGTATGGAAGGTAATCTGGATGCTGTGAACCCGAAAGATATTGAATCGGTATCCGTTTTAAAGGATGCTGCTTCTTGTGCTATTTATGGTAACCGTGCATCTAATGGTGTTGTGTTGATTACCACCAAACAAGGTGATTTGAACTCAATGAACATCGAATATAATGGTTTGGTAGGCGTTCAGAAAGCGACTTCATTGCCGGATGTATTGAAAGGCATTGATTACTTGGATTTGAAAGCTGAAGCTTATAAGAATACCAATAAATCATGGCCGACTTGGTATACGGAAGAATACATGAATAACTATCGCAATCATGTGGATGAATACATGTATCCTACCAACTATAGTTGGATGGACGATACTTATCATACAGCAATGATAACTGATCATTATATGTCTATTTCCGGTGGTAACAAATCATTAAAATATTCTACTTCTGCAGGTTATCTTTACCAAAATGGTATCGTAAGAGGTAACAATGCGAAGAAGTTTACTTTCCGTAGTAATGTATCAGCTTCTTTCTTTGAAGATAAATTGAGATTGAATGTAAGCTTATCAACTCACCAGAAAACCAAGAACGACTTGGTAGATGGTGCTCATAGTGCGATTTACAGTTCTTATGTTGCTCCTCCGACTATCCGTATGACTTTGCCAGGTGTAGGTTACAACAATGCAGGTTATAGCTTTGGTGCAATGGATGCTGGTGGTTTTAACCGTACAAAGGAAACTCCGCTTACATTAAATGCATCTATCAATGCTACTTTGATGAAGGGTTTGACTTTGAATTTGTATGGAGGTATCGACAATCATACTTCTGAAAACAAAAACTTCAAACCGACTGTACAGTTGTTCGGATTTAATGATGACGGTACAATGAGTACTCCACAACCTCGTGAATCATCGTTGCATTATGAACAATCTAAAACAACAATGTATGTATTAAACGGTCAATTAAATTACAATACTGTCATTGCTAAGAAGCACAATGTAAATTTGATGGCCGGTTATGAAATGCGTGAATATTCTTGGAATTGGCATTCTATGGACCGTAAAAATCTGACGGTTAACTTACCTGAATTCCCTGTAGGTGATCCAAAGACTCAGTTGAATGACAGTAAAGCACATGAATTGGCTTGGATGTCTTATTATGGACGTTTGAACTACATGTTCGACAACCGCTATATGTTTGAATTCAACTTGCGTTATGATGGTTCTTCTCGTTTTATTGACAAATGGGGTGTGTTCCCGTCAGTGTCTGGTGCTTGGCGTATCAGTGAAGAAAAATTCATGAAGAATGTGACTTGGCTGGATAACTTGAAACTTCGTTTGTCTTACGGTAAATTGGGTAACGAAAGTATCGGTCAGCAATATGCTGCATCTGATGAATTGAGCTTGAACGGTAAGTACAATTTCAACAACAGTTTGGTAGGTATGGCTGCTGTTACAAAATTGGCGAATAAGAAAACTTCTTGGGAATCATCAGAACAATACAATATCGGTCTTGACTTTGACATTTTCAAACGTGTATCAGCAACCATTGACTATTATATCAAAAACACAACTGATATCTTGATGCAGGTACCTGTTTCAGGAACTCTTGGGATGAGTACTGTTCCTTATCAGAATGCGGGTAAGATGCAGAATAGAGGTTTGGAAATGACAGTAAGATATAACGACCGTTTTGGTAAGGTGGGTACCCATTTCAGTGCTTCTGCTACTCGCGTATACAATAAAGTACAGGACTTGGCTGGTAAGGATGAGTTGATTATGTCTGACCACATTTGGAGAGTCAATGAACCATTTAACTCTTTGTATGGTCTTCAAACAGAAGGTATCTACCAAAGCGAAGAAGAAATCAAAAACCACTTAATTTTCTCTAAAAATGGTACAGCTCTCAATCCATATATGGGTATGAAACCAGAACCGGGTGATATCCGTTTTGTGGACCAGTTGACTATCGATACCAATGGTGACGGTATTCCTGATACTCGTGACGGTGTAATTAATGAAGATGACAAAGTGATTATCGGTAATACATTCCCGAAATGGACATTCTCTGCAACGCTTGGTTTTGAATGGAATGGATTTGACGCTTCTATCTTCTTGCAAGGTGTGGCTGGTATGAAAGCATTGAATCAAGGTATTATCACTGTACCTTTCTTCGGTGGTGAATCAAATACTGGTGCATGGTATAAAGATAGATGGACTCCTGAACGTCCAAGTCAGACTGTGCAACGCTTGTATTCAGAACCGGGACGTTCTGAAATTGTATCAGAATATTATTTGGAAGATGCTTCTTACATCAGATGTAAGAGTTTGGACTTAGGTTATACTGTTCCTAAAAAAGTCTTGAAGAAAGTATTTAAGAATACACCTTCTATTCGTGTATATGTATCACTCCAGAACTTGTTTACCATTACGGATATGCGTTATGGATTTGACCCTGAAAAGCCGTCACATTTAACTAACACATTGCAGTATCCACAGGCAAAAACTTATTCTTTCGGAGTTAATATGAAATTCTAATACAAAGAAATGATTATGAAAAAATATAAATTACTTTTTTTAGCATGTCTAACATTATTTAGCTCATGTGATGATTTCTTGGAACGTGAACCATTGGATTTTGTATCTCCTGATAACTATCTAGAAAATGAGAACCAGGCTGAGAAACTTCTGAATGGTGTATATGAATGTTTAATGAATCATACAGCGAATGCACGTTTGTTCCCGATTCATATAGCTACTATGACCGATGATGCTTTCGATCCTCAGCCTTGGCATGATACGACTGAATGGCCCCGTGGTCAAGGCAATGCAAACAGTGCTATGCCGAAATTGAAATGGGAACAGAATTATAAGGGTATTGCACGTGCCAATGTGTTTATTAACAGCGTGGCGTCTGCAGGATTCTCATCTAAGAATTTGCCTCGCTACATTGGTGAAGCTAAATTCTTGAGAGCTTGGTATTATACAGATTTGATTACCTTCTTCGGTGATGTACCTTTAGTATTGGAACCGGGTGACTTGACTAACAGCAAGCCACATCGTACACCGAAAGAATTAGTGGTGAGTCAGATCTTGAAAGATTTGGAAGAGGCTATTGCTACACTTCCTGTTGAGTATCCAGAAGATGCGCTGGGACGTATCACAAAAGGAGCTGCTATGGGACTGAAGTCACGTGTACTTTTGTATCAAGGTGACTGGGCAAACGCCGCTAAGGCCGCTAAGGATGTGATGGATTTGAATCAATATTTCTTGTTCCCAGATTATCAAGGATTGTTCTTGGAAGTAAACGAACGTGCTGCAGGCTGTGAAATTATGATGAGACGTTGCTATACTCCTAAAATCGATCCATCTTATTTGTATTATCCGTTGGGGGAATGGCCTGCATTTGCACCGACTAAACAACTGGCTGATTCTTATTATATGAACGACGGTCTTCCTATTTCGAAATCGCCTAAATATGATGCTCAAAACCCTCACATGAATCGTGACCCGCGTTTCGCAGCTTCATTGTTCTATCCTGGATGCCAATACCTGAACTTTATGATCAAGGCTCCAGATCCAGAAGTCTCCAAGGATTCTATCCAGATTCCTTCTTGGTTACTTAACTCAACAGGTTATCGTTCAAAGAAACATTTCGATGGAACATTGACCAACGCTGAAGATGAAGGACGTGATACTTACTTTATGCGTTATGCCGAAATTCTGTTGAACTATGCTGAAGCTTTGAATGAATCGGAAGGGCCGGTGAAAGCAGTATATGATGCTATCGATGCTTTGAGAGATAGAGCACATACTACACGTTTGTCAACGGCAATGCCTAACTTGTCAAAAGATGCCATGCGTATTGAAATCAGAAACGAACGTCGTGTAGAACTTGCTTTTGAAGGTTTAAGATGGGCTGATATCCGTCGCTGGAAAATTGGTGAAGAAGTAATGGTAGATGCAAAAGGTCTTGATAACACTAAATTGAAAGCGGGCATGTATCCTGGCGATGGCAAAGGTGAAACAAAAGACTGGAAGTATGTAACGATTACTGTAGACCAAAGACAGTTTAATCCGAAGAGAGACTATTTGTGGCCAATTCCTCAATATGAAATGGATGCCAATGAAAATATGATACAAAATCCTGGGTATTAATAAAATTTGAAAAATATGAAAAGAAGTATATTATTTACATTTTTAGCATTGGCTACATGCCTATGGACAGGTTGTAATGATGATGAAGAATTGCCAGCAATGTCTCGTACATCATTGAAGTCATATGGTCCTACTTTCTGTGAAGTGCAGAGTCGTTTGTATCTGACTGGCGGTTCAGATATCAAGAGAAGTGGTGCTTGTTGGGTGTTGAAATCCACAAAGGAATATGATGAAAAAGCACTTGAATTTGCAACTGTTGAAGATAATGTACAGGAGTTGCCTATCAACAATCCTGATTTATACCGCATGCGTATAGAAGGCTTGCAACCTGATACTGTGTACTACGTTCGTTTCTTTGCAACCAATGATGAAGGAACTTTCTATAGTTATCCGGTTCGTGTTCCGACCACAAAGATTTACAATGATAAAGTATTTGTGGAAATGGGTAAATTTATGATGGGTAGTGCAGCTGGTAAGGTTGATGAAATGCCTATGCATGAAGTGGAATTTGAACATAGCTTCTATATTTCAAAGAATGAAATCACGAATGCTGAATATTGCGAATTCTTGAATGAGAATGAAGTAGGTGCTGATGCCACTGTGAATGGTGACCAATGGATCAATTTGGAAGATCCTACTTGCCAGCTTTCTCATGATGGTTCTAAGTTTGTAGTAAAGGCTGGAGCTGATCAACTTCCTGTTGTTTGCGTCACTTGGTTTGGTGCACAGGCATTCTGCGAGGAAAGTGGCGGTAACCTTCCTACTGAATCAGAATGGGAATTCGCAGCGAACAGTGGTTTGTTGAAAATGGGAACTGCTTATGCTGGAAGTGCCACAGCTTCTGAAGTGGGTTGGTTTAATGAATCTGCTTTGCATCAAGGCGGAATGAAAAAAGCCAATGGTCTTGGCATCTTCGACATGTCAGGTAATGTGGCTGAATGGTGTCATGACTGGTATTCTGATAAGGCTTATGAAGATGCTCCTGAGAAAGATCCTCAAGGTCCGAAATCTGGCAGTAAGAAAGTCGTTCGTGGTGGTGCATATAATCAAGCTCCTGTAACTATTACTGGACGTGATGCTCAGCAACCAACAACTGCTTCTCCCTATATTGGCTTCCGAGTGGTTAACAAAATTTAAGAAAATATGAAAAAGATACTTTTAAGTTTAATAATAGCAGGCTGCCTCTTCGCATGTGACGATGAAACGCTAAACCCGATTGTTCAGCCAATCGCTCAAACGAGTGAGCCTATGTATATTACAAGTACTACCGCTACTTTGGTTGGTAATGTATTGACCGGTGGGGGCACTGTACAAGAACGTGGTTTCTACTATACAGAATACACCTACGATATGAAGGTTTCCGATTATACTCCGATTACTTTGCAGCAGGAGGTGATGAAGGGAACCCAGGTCGTGTGTACTCAAGATAGTGAATTCAGCTATTCTTTAGAAAATTTGGAAGGAGATACTGATTATTATTACTTGGCATATGCACGCACAGAGATGGGGATTTCTTACGGTGATCCTGTGTTGTTTGCAACAAGTGATGGAGATGTCATTCCTGTACTTTCTATCACTGAAACTGTGAAAGATGAAGTAAACAGAAATGTGATAATCAAAGCTAATATTGATGCTCCTGGTGGTGCACCGATTGAAGAAATGGGTCTCGTATGGAGTAAAGAGGTAGCTCAACCTACTATTGAAAATGGTACAAAAATCAATATTGATGTTGTGTTGGGTGCTTTTGAAATAAGCCTTTCTGATCTGGTTACATTTACGAAGTATTACTATCGAATCTTTGCGAAGAATAAATACGGTGTAGGTTATTCAGAACCGATGATGGTAATGTTCGTGGGTGATAAGTTTACTGACCCACGCGATAAAAATACATATAAGATCAAGCAGTACGGTAATTGTATTTGGATGGTAGAAAACTTCCGTTATGTTCCAGCTGATCGTTTGAACAAGGGTATTTGGGTACAAGGTTACAATGGTTCTAGCGCTGAAGAAGCTATGCAGTCAGAAAATTATGCCATTTACGGCTGTTTGTACGATTATCAAACAGCTAAGGATCTTGCTCCTGAAGGATGGCACCTTGCAACTGACGCAGAGTGGAATGAATTAGAAAAATTGGCAGGTGTGTCAGAAGAACTCTTGATGAAAGAAGAAGACTGGCGAGGTAACAGCAATGACAGACTAAAAGCTGACACTTGGCAAGGTAATGGTAATTGGTCTAATGAACTTGGATTCAATATTCACCCGGGTGGTAAACAATGGTGCGGTGGCGCATTCCAAGACTTTAAACAGGCAGGACTTTATTGGACTTCAACAATGAATGATCATCGTGCCGATGGTGCTTTGCAACCGTTCTTCAGATGGTTCTCTGGTGGTCCAGCAACTGGACGTTTCAGTAACTTCCCTGAATGTGTAGGTATGTCTGTAAGATATGTTATGGATTAAAATGAAGGTTAATGAGATCATGGTCCGAGGTTAAAATCGAATCATGATCTGAAACCTGAGTGATTAAAAAAAATTGCGAATTAACAATTAATACATTGTTTAAATTATGAAATTCAAATATTTAAGTTTGTGTCTCTGCTTGTCACTCTTTGCATGTAGTGATGATGAGAATATCCTACCGGAAGAAAAACCTGCAGTTCCGCAAGGTGAGCCTATGGAAGATACTCCGATTGTACAAAAAGATTATATTTCTAATTCCAGCTTGTGGATGGGCCCTTCTTTGGCTAATGATGGTTTTGTAGTAGAAGTGGAAATGGGTGCTGAAAGCTCTGCACGCAGCACAGAAAGAACTAAAAAATCTATTGAACATTACAACATGGGAGTTCACCAATCTCCGCTTCCTGAGATTAAGGCTGCTGAATGGGGATATACCGTGTTAAATCTTCCCACAGGTCAAACAGATGGTGCAGGTAGAGTAATTGATAATATTTACTTGGATAACAAGGCTTCTATCAATGATAGAAAGACAGCTTTGGAAACGATTATGCGATTTGTGAAAAAGCAGTATCGTGTAGAAGACAGTAGTACACCTTGGTATTCAATGAATGGTCACTATTGCTGGCATCATTATGCCGGTGCTTCCGGTGCTACCGTTTTGGCCAGCGAAATTGGTGAAAACATTCACGGATATCAATTGCACATTGCAATGAACCGTGGTGCAGCTAGACAATATAGCAAACCTTGGGTTATCGATTTCTCTTCATGGCATGGAGCTTCTATCTTAGACTATAGCAAAAGTAAAATCTGGAAAGAATATAGCGGTCCGAAACACGGACACTCTATTAATTTGGTGGAACGTTCGATGTTGATGAGTTATATGGCTGGTGCCGATGGTGTAGTAGCAGAAGGTGGTGGTGCCATCTGTTTCTATGATGATATTACTGCTGACGACTGCTATAAACTTTCTCCTTATGGAAAAGTATTCCAGAAGTTATATCAGTTCTCTAAAACACATAGCAATGTAGGTATTACATATACTCCGTTTGCTGTATTGTTGGATCAGTTCCATGGCATGGACCGTCAGCCAGCAGGACAACAAGTATTCGGAAAATTCGGATACAACCAGGGTGATATGGAAACCTTTAATTTGATTGAAACACTTTGGCCGCAAACTTTCTCCGTTGAGAAAAACGGTAATGAAATAGGTTCCATGGTAAATAGCAAGTATCCGGATGCTGTTGACTTCTTGTTGCAGGGAGCTTCTCTCAATATGCTGAAGACATACAAAGCTGTGATGTTGAGCGGAGACATTACGCTGACTCCTGCTCAAATAGCCGACCTTAGATCTTATGCAGCAGATGGAGGTGTAGTGTTGGCATCAAACAGACACTTAGACCAGTTGGCTTTCAATGGAACAGGTGATACTGCTATCCGTGAAGAAAAAGTGGATAAAGGTAAAATTGTAGGTTTCGATCCGAGTGCTTTGAAAGATATTCTTGATAAGTATTTGAGAAAGATGTTGCCTATCGAAGTAGAAGGTGATATAGAATATTTCGTAAACGTAGCAGACGGCGCTTTCTATGTTACTTTGATTAATAATGATGGTGTTATGAAAGCTCCGAAAACTCCGGTTCAGTTTGACAGCTCAAAACGTAAAGACATTGTGATTCATTACAAAGCTAAAAACACTATTCAATCAGTTGACGAGCTTTGGAATTCACGTAAAGTGCATGTTGAAGGCAGGACTATCAAGTTTAGAATGTTGCCGGGTGATTGCTATATCTTGAAAATTGCGTCAGTGTAATCATAGGTATCTATAAATTGATACAGACAAATGTAAGTCAATTTTGTAGATGGATAATTTTAAAAAGAGGGTATGTATGTGCCCTCTCTTTTAACTTAATATAGATAGTGAATTGTCACAAATGAATTATATTAATGAAATATAATATTATGAGGAACAAGTTATTTGTTATTGGTATTTTACTGTGTTCTAATATTACTCATGCACAGCAGCGAATTGCTGGATTGAATAAGGATATACATGTTACAAAGGTAGGAGTAAAACCTTATGAAATGAAGAACACTTCTTTGAAAAAGGCCACCCTTTCTTTTATGGATTGCAGCAAGTGGTATGTTCAGACGGAAAATTGTGAGGCAGCTCTTTACCGAAGTAATCAGGAAATAGTAGCAGATGAATTTTCTGGTAAGATTGTTTATAAGACAACAGCACCTAAAGCATCTGTTTTCTTGGGGCTTACCAAGCCTATGGAATTGAATTACATATGGGACTGTTTGGATGTGTGGACTTTTGGAGACCATTGGTTATGGGGAGAACCACATTACAATACATCAATGCAGGTATATGCATGTTTTAAAGGAAAAGACGGACAAGAACATGAAGTTAATATGGTGCAACAGGGATATCCTGATATGGCCCATAAATATTGGTTTTTGAATCATATTAAATTAAATAAAGGTAAAGATTTATATACCCATTTTTTAGGGTTTAAATTAAAAGGACAAAAAACAGACACAGGTACACAACATACTGTATTTTTCAATAGTGTATATATATATAAAGAAAAACTGAACCTGATTCAATTTAAACCTTTCCCTGAACAACTTCCTTTCCCCTGTAGAAAAGAAACAATTTTACCTCTTCAAAAAGGGGATTATCGTCATAAAGTATCTTTGGCTAATAGTCAGTGCGTTTTTGATTATACAGATGAAAAAACAAAACTTTCCTACCTATTACCTAAAAAAAATCTTTTGGGTGATATTCAGGTATATCATGACGGAATGTTGAAACAGACCATTACTAAGCGTGAAATGCGTTGGAAGAATGGTGAAGTGGCTGTCTTAAAATCTAAGAAAATCAAGTTGAATGGGGATACGTTGTTTTTTGAAGCAGAAGGCAATTATCAAAACAAAAGAGTTCCCTTTAAAGGCTGGTATACGATTGCGCAAAAGTCTTTGGTATTTCATTTAGAAGAAATACAAGAAGTAGGCAATGTACGTAGTCTTTCAACGGGTATGATAGCTGTAGATAAGGAGGGGATTCAAACACTGATTCCATTCTTGAAGTATTATGGAGATGACAGACCCGGCATTCTTTATCAAAACGATTTGTTTACGTTTATGATTTTCGACTGGTATAAGACGCATGCTTCTTCTGTAACTGCAGGTGCTAAGAGTGCGGAAGTCTTTACTGGAGGAGAAGCGGTGTATATTCCTAAAACGGATGGGAAACACAACTCTCTATATGAGACGCTGTTTATTAATGTTTCTCCTGATGTACATGAAGTATTGCCTACTGTTGACAATCCTGCTTCACCGATGCGCTCTATACAAGCAGATCGTTTGTGGGCTATTAACGGAGGTTCAGATTTGAATGGCTTGGGTCAGTTTGTAACAGGACTTCGTAGCAAAGGGGTTGAGAAGGTGACTATTCGTTATCACGAAGATTTTTGGCGTGAAGGTGGAGAAAGTTATACGTTTAAACTGACTCCTAACCCACAATTAGGTATTGAGAATGTTCAAAAATACATTCAATTTGTAAAAGACAACGACTGGCGTGTAGGTTTGTATAGTAATTATACCGATATGGCTACTGTAAATGAACGTTGGTCGCCAGATTGGATGAAACGTGGTCCAAAAGGTGAATGGGAAGTATCTTGGTCTCGTTGCTATTCTCCGAAACCACAAATTGCATGGGAACAACAAGCAATTTTGGCTCCACAAATTCAGAAGTTGTTTAACACGAACCATTCTTACTGTGATGTTCACACCGCAATTTCGCCTATTTCACGTGTAGATTTTGACCACCGGGTACCTGATGCCGCTATGATGAAGGGGGTGTATAACCGATATGGAATGCTGTTAATGAACGAACGTAAGGCTTACAATGGTCCGGTTTATTCAGAAGGAGGTCATCACTGGTGGTATGCTGGTTTGTTGGATGGTAACTATGCGAATGATGATTTGTTGAAACTGCCTATTTTCCCGGATTTTAACTTGCTAAAAATTCATCCATTGGAAATGGATGCTGCTAATACGGGACAAGGTCATCAATACATTTGTTATGCAATGGCATATGGCAATATTGGTATCTTATCGGATGGTGTAGATGCTGTGACACGTTATGCGTTTTTACAGCCCATACAAGAAGATTATGTGATGGTTCCGGTAAAGGAGATTGCTTACTTCAAAGACGGAAAAGCTTATAATACTTCGGAAGCTATCAAAAAAGATTTGCTGAAAACTCCTTGCCTGAAAATTACTTATCAGTCGGGATTGGAAACTTATGTAAACTTCGGCAAAGAAGAATGGATAATCCAGATAAATGATAAGAACTACTCTTTACCGGAATATGGATTCTTTACACACATGCCACAGAGCGGAAAACAAAGCTCTTCCGTCTGGATAAATGGAAGTCGATTGGATGAAGTTTATAGTAAAAATCTCTATTATCTAAACACTCATGGTAAACAAATAGAAGGAAAAATGCGTGGTAATGGACATTACCTTTTGAAGAAGGAAAAATTTTCTTGGGAATTGATTCCGTTGGATCAGAAAAGTATGATAGAATTTGATTTGTCACTTCTGAAATCAGACTTTATCCATGCAAAAGTGGTGGGTGTCGATAAAGAAGGTAGATATGTGAAAGAGATTCCACAAACCAAGAAAGGTATTGTTACCGTTCAAGCTGAAGAAGGAGTATATAAATACCAATTAATCCCCCAATTGGATTAATTGCTAAATTGTTGAGGAAAATGATTTATGATCTCGTTGTCTTTTTAGGCTATAAACTAATATGAGCAGAACTAGATGATTATTTTAAGATACTTTTCCAGTGCCCTCTTGAAAGCCGAGGTAGTAGGTGTGCCTATCTGTTTTCATAATAGACTTATGTATTCACCTACCACCTCCCCCTACGGGGACTCCTCCTTCCCGAAGGAGAAGAATAAAAGATACTATCGACTATAAACTATCAGAGTATTATTTTACTAATTCACCTTACCACCAAATTTGAAGAAGAACCACTTTTTTTTAATTAATACTATAGTTTTTGTACGTGTTGATTTTAAAAAACAATATTCTTGCGAGTTATAAATCACAATTCGAAGACAGTAATTCCCTGGGAGTTGCTCTTTCTTGCCAATCTTCCAAACGCAACAACATTCTTTTGACTATCCGAGGATATACGGTAATTAAGTTCGTCGTTTCTCCGATATCATTTTTAATATTATAAAGCTGTAATTTACCACTACGATATTTAATTAATTTCCAATCACCATCAATAATCGCAGCATTTTGATCTTCATAACTGCGATGTAAAAACAAGTCCCTTTTTTTCAGTTTCTTCCCTTTCAATACCGGAATTAAACTTATCCCATTTATTTGTTTGTCACTACATTTCTTCTTTGAAGCCAACTCTACCATAGTAGGATAAAGATCGATAGTTTGTACTGGGGCATCATACGACTGCCCCATAGCCTCCATGCCCGGTACATAGATAATTAGAGGTACCCGCGAACCTCCCTCCGCCAAGGTATCTCCTCCTCTCTTTCCGCCTCTTAACGGAGCATTACTGAAATCTCCTCCCTGATCTGACAGAAATATAAAAACTGTATTTCCTGCAAGGCCTTTCTGCTGAATGGCATCACGTATACGACCTACGGAAATATCCACAGCTTCCACCATTGCAGCATATTCGGCTCTTTTTCTTGCCATCCCTTTTCTTAGATATTTATTAATCAGATCCTTGCGCCCAATATGAGGATCATGTACCGCATAATACCAAACATTCAATAGGAAAGGCTGCTTATCGGCACAATGTTCTATAAATCCGACTGCTCCTTCTGTTAGCTTATCTGTTAGGTATTCGCTATTTGATGTGTCAGGGAATGGATTTTCTGTCTTGAAAAAAGGTTGATAATAACTATTGGGATGTCCATGTTCACATGTACCATACATAGCATCAAATCCCTGATGAATAGGATAATATGGCTCATGTCCCAGATGCCATTTCCCAACAAAATAATTATAATAGCCAAACTCCTTCAAACGCTCTGCATAAGTAATTTCATCCAAAGGCAACCAACCACGTGATTTCATATGACCGGGATCTTTTGCCATGGTCTGAAACTCCTCTCTGTCAGGATTATCATAGATATGACGGACAAAACCACAACGCAAGGCTTCCTTACCTGTAAGCAACGAGGCACGGCTTGGACTCGATGTTGCCGTAGAGACATAAGTGCGCGAAAAGTATAATCCGTCATGTTTCAGTTTGTCAATATTCGGAGTTTCAAATTCAGAATTCTGATATCCTAAATCAGACCAGCCCAGATCATCAACAAAAAGCATAACTATATTAGGTTGTTGGGCAGCTGCAATACTACTGCTCAATAGAAATAAGGGTAACAATTTTCTTTTCATACACAAGTTATCATTTTACTTTTATAACTAGAAATATATCGATTTTATTTAGTGAAGCACATCTTATCAAAGCTCAACGTTTTCTGCGATACCGTATCTGCTTTCAACAGAGAAAAAGGTTTTATGCCGGAATATTGGTTGTTCTCAATGATTGTCTTCAATGGAGTTTTTAAAATAACACTGCGTGCCCTATGATTTCGTATGGTACATCCTCGCATTGTAAAAGTAGGATTCCACGTATTATTTTCCAGAATATCACCTCTCTTCAATCCGGCAGGAAGTGGTTTAGCAAAAGACAACTGGATAAAACGTTCATTGAGTGTAAATACACGGCTCACTGTGTTCACTTCCCCACGCTGCGGAGAAGGATGAATAATAAACCAGATATCATCTCCTCTTTCTGCAAATTTAAAGCCTAATTGTTCGAAATGTTTTAAAGATACACGGACTGTATAATCATCTATGACCTCATCTACCTCAACACACGTACCGTGAACGTTAGTACCATCGTCGAGCATATTCTCAAAACGACAGTTCTCAATCAGTATATCTCCCTTACAATTGACAAAATGAGTAGCATCAGCAGTAGTGGAAATCACTCTTTGAGTATGTTTCGGAAGTACAATCTGAGAATTCAGTATCTGCATATTTTCCGATCGTTCAAATAAAAATCCCATTCCTAAAGCATGATGAATCGTTATACTATCCAAACAAATATTCTTACACTCTTTAAAATCAAACGCCGGAGCATAACGATCATGTTCACGATCACCTTTCGAACTTAGCAAAGCCCCCACAGGAGGATAATAATTGAGTTTTTCATAAATTCGAAGATTACCGTTCTTCATTCTTTCTACTCCGGAAGGATTACTATCAATATCTATCGCACCATGTACCACACGTTTTGTTCTTTTTTCAAAAGGAAGTGTACTTCCTAAACAAGTATAATTAAAGCCATCTATATTAGGAAACCTTATCTGACCCTTCTCGACTTTCCAGCAAAATCCGTCCTGAAAAGGTTTAATTTCCCTCCACCCCTCTTTTGAATTAATACTAACAACTTCTCCCAGAAAGGTAAACGGAATATCCCAATTGATCGTTAACCCTTTTATCTTTACCGACTGACAATTCTCAAACAGGAAAGGCATTATTCGCCCGTGAAACAACAAAGTTGCCCCATTCCCAATGATTTCTATTGTTTTATAATTCGCTAAAGAAAACAATATCTTTTTAGTCCCATTTCCATGATTGGATATAACACAATATTTTTCATTAGCGTAATCCGACAGACAATAATAGACCCCTCTTTCAAATATAATTTTTACCTGATCCGATCGGGACTTCATGAGAGTTTCTCTGATTTCACAAGTAGCATCCTCTCTATCGCCAAGAGAAATGTGTATCGTTTCTTGTGCATTCAGTACCAGAACATTACACAGAATAAATATTAGACACAAAGATATTCTTTCAGTTTTCATGAATCCCGGTATAGCCAATAACGTTTATTCTTCTAGTTTAAAACCTATTCTATATTCATTAAGTCTTATGACAAAGGTATATCTAATTGATTATAAATAAATTGGCAGACAATGTACAATAAATATATAATACCCGCAAACAAAATAATAAAAAATTAGCCTATGGCATACAATTATTATTGAACTACTTTCTTTTCAGTTCTTAATGCACGCGGAGAGGTTCCAAAAGACTTTTTACAGAAATTGGAGAAATGAGGCAGGGATTCGAAACCATATTTATAACAAATCTCTGAGATACTGTGATCGGTATTAAGCAAGTCGTCCAAAATACCTTCCTTGCGGCGTGCCAGCATCCATTCATACACAGGTTCATGAAAGACACTATTGAAAATCCTACGAAATGTACTGATAGTGTATCCGCCTAATTGTGCCAGTTCTTCTACCGTCTTTACTTTTTTATAATTCTGAATGACAAAACATTGAAAGCCATTTGTATATTTGGAAAGTGGATGTACCAAGCTCGCAAGATCATAATCGGAGTAGTAGTAACCCAACACAAATGCCAATTCCTTCCGTTTGAGAGACAACAATTCCCGACAGACTTTATCTCCCTTCAAATAGGTTATAGAGCCATTCAAGAAATATTGTAATTCAGGAATTATTTTTAAAGGGGAATAGATAAGCGGAGGAGATACCTCTTTCATGATATGATTAAAACGCAAATCGCAAAACAACTCCGGTTGAACGAAACGATAATAAATACATTCGCATTCAGTCATAGCAAGCATCTCAAATTTTGATCCGATAGCCTGAAGAATAAACTCACCTTCTCTGAGCATCGTACCTGCATATTCCTGACTATTAACCAGCATCTCTCCCTTCATCAAAAAAAGAATGAAATTCTCCTCGCATTTATGCGCAGGCCTATGGAAACCCCGCTGATAAATAATATGAGCAATGGCATTGCTCACAGCTTTTGGACAGTTTTGACAATCCCAATTTCCTTGACAGATAGACGGCATATGTTGGCTTTGCTTGTATTTGTTTTATGTTTCCAACAAAAATATATGAAAGATTTCATATAGCCATAAAAAAAAGGAGAAAAGTAAAAAAGAAGTCATCTCATTTTTCTGAGATGACTTCTTAAAAGTATTTCTAATCTAGAAATAATCCTTCGAAAGCTCAATTTTCAAATCTAGAAAATTTTTACTGAGCCTCGTTTGCTTCCGGCGTTGTTTGAGTATTCCAGTTAGTTACATCTGGAGTAAATGTAACATTTTCAGCTCCTCCTGGTAATAAAAGAGTATAAAGAATCTTATCACCAGCTCCCCAAACAACATCTTTCAAACTAACTTTTTTCTCTCCATTAAAGACTTCTCCACCACCATATACAGTAGAATATGCTATTGTTATTTCTGCATTTTCTCCCAAAGTTTGCGGCATTAACATTAATGCATTATCATCCGTTGCTAAAGTAAGTCCAGAAGTACCTGTAAAATCGGTATAAGTTGCATTATACTGATACGATTTAGGAGTAGAAGGACTTGACCAAGTACCTACTACACTCTCAGTAGGATCAACATAAGTAAAATTTCCAGTATTATTTATTCCTGACAAAGTAATCTCGGTTACTTTATAAGTAAAACCATCATCCTTCCCTTTTAATTTGAAATTAATCTGGGTCAGGACATGTTTAAAATCTAATTTTACAGGTGTACCGGATACTCCCGGTTTGGTTTCATTTTTTGCATAAGCCACGACTAAATCTTCTTGAGAATCAACGATAGTATAAGAAAAACTTGGATAACCTGCTTTTGAACTAGTCGGCTCAACATAGCTCACATTAGCCACAGGCGAATATGAAAAGAATTGAATCTTATCCTTTAAAGGCCAGTAATAAGGTCCAACAGGGTTCATTGTCCATGCTGAGCTATTCCAAGAAACTATCACACCATTCATAAATGGTGTTTCACCCAAAATGGTTTCAGCAGACATATCATTATTCTTTGTATTATATGCAAAAACCTTAAACCCACCATTAGTTTTCAAACCTTCTGTCTTCAACTCGCTCGCTCTTGTTGCCTTACTTACTATGGTAGTAAAGTTAATCTCAGTTTTCTGTCCTTCATTCTCAAATTCTTCATTCTGTGAGCAACTCGTAATTGCCAAAGCAGCTGTTACTGCCAATAAAATCTTTTTCATAACTGTATCTTTTTAGTTAATAATATTATTCTATTCTGTTTATGCTATTAGGAATCAGTTTACTGGTAATTCAACATTATCTTCTGGTCCCCAACCATCAACGTTTCCATTCATTCCTCCACCCCCGTCAGGATTAGGTGGTGTTTCCGGTTTCTCTACTTCAATCTTATCATCAGGTGGCAACTCAATCTCTGGTGGCGGATCTTGTTTTCCTGCTTCCTCCTCCTCATCTTTTTCAAGCGTACCAATTATTTCAGTAACATCAATCGTCCTTTCCTGTATCGTATTATCAGTTCTTACAAAACTTAGTATCAACTTTACACTACTTGCTTCTCGATAGACCGGTTCTCCCAACATTGACATTCGCGTCGGTATATCTTTCGCCCCTTTAAAAGCAGTAAAATGCGCTATTACTTTGCCACCCTCCTTCTTTGCTTCAAAATAAATAGGCTGTGAGTTACACATTCCGCAACCTTTACCTATACAATAGCAATCAGACAATCCATTTACACACCCTATAACTGATGTCACATATTCCAGTCCTTTCACCTCTATTGCAAAGGAGTAGTTCTTTATCACCGATTCCAATTTCCAATCCAAGTGAAACACTTCATCACTTTTCTTTATTTTCAATTCATCAATATTCAACACATATAACGGGTCCGGCGACCAAACCATTTTTTCAGTTCCGGCAATGCCCAAACCATTACAATATCCCGTATATGCCTCAATCGTTTCATAGGACTCCTCACCTCGGATTCGCACTACTTCCGTGTTATAGTTGTAAGCTACCACCGAATATCGTCCGGGAGGGACCTTCATCTCCCCGCCTTGTACCGAAAGGTACCTATCCACTTTTCTGCCTTCCCCGTCTTTCGGATAAAATATAATCCGAACTCCTTCCGGCAATTCATCTGTTACTCCGGCCCAATCTAACGAGATTTCCACCCCGCTTACAGGATAATCATCCAATACATCGCGACGACTACACCCGGTCAGCATCAGCAGCGAGGACAGAAGCACAAGAATAATATATCTTGTATCTCGCATAACGTCCTTACCTCCTTGTTGTTATCAGCCATACCAGAGAAATTTTCGCCTTGGTAGGGCCAATAAAGTTATAACGCCCACTATTTGTCCATATAATATCCCCCTCGTAAGGAGTATATTTCTTATATTCCGTTGTCAAATACCCTATGCCGAGACTGAACTCAAGTGAAAAATGAAGTGCCAGTTGTCGTGCATACCCGTAAGTCACTCCTGCAGCTCCATAATACTTACCTTGATAACCGTCTCCCTGTAATTGAAAGTCATATATTCCACCTTCAGCATAAAGCCCGATAAAATGCCCGGTCAACCGATTATGTTTCTGCCTGTTTCCCAACCAGTAACGTCCTTCCATGCCTCCTGAAAGAAGTTGATAGCAAAAATCATGTTCACTATTCAGCCACCACGGGCATTTGTATTCGGTATTCAAAGACCACCGTTTGCCTAATGGAATCTCCACTTCTATATTCGGCGCCAATGCCATATCATATAGCAGGTTATTCTTCACTGCAAGTACTGTTTTACTTTTCCCCGGTCCTTCTGCCTCCGACATAACTGCCTCACAGGTCTGTTCATTTACACTTTCTCCCACAGACTTATCAGGCTGACTATCCGGAAGCGCCTCTTCCTGTCTTGAAACCAACAACTCGGAGACAGAAGATACCGGTTCAAAGGTTTCCTTCGCCACTTCCGGGATTTCCCGGACTATTGTAATTTCAGACCGCCTCAACTTAGGAAATACATTGTTGACCATGTATCTGTAAGCAGCTCCCTGATTTAACTTACGTAACAATTGTTTCCGTTTTACGATATCATTCTTATGATAATCAATCAATATCAACACTTCCTCACGATCCGGCAGGTTAGGGTCAGCTGCCGCCAACTTACGTAACTCTGACCAATTCTCGCCAGCTGAAAAATAATGAATCTTATCAACATCAATATTCGAATGATATCGTTGTAAGAATTCACTAACCGAGTGATTCCTCTTGGAAATCAAATTTGTATTATAAGACTCGTCATCTTCGGGAGAAACAGAAGTGATTACATTCAAAGCAGTTATATATTTCGTATCCGAGTTCCTCGCCAACAAAGAGTACAACACTGCAATCACCTGATTATTACTACCATAACAAGAGTTAACACACGTTTCAGACACCTCGAAATATATTACTGCCCGCCGGACCGTATCACCTGTAGCTGTGAAAAACGGAATCATAGCATATCCACTTTCCGAAAGACCAAGTAATGTCATAAAAAAAGTCAATATATAGATTCCATGTTTCATAGTCGTTCGTTTCTGTGAACAAATATAGAAGTTAAGAAATGAATAAAATCATACTTTCAGAACAAAATATAGGGTGTGAAAGGTTCTGTGAACCGATTGAAACGATTTTGCAAGTTTGAAAAGTTCAATAGTAGAATATTAACAAAAAAAGATGCACAGATCATCGAATATTCATCGATTCTCTGTGCATCCAAAACTCTAAAGCCTTCTTTAAAGCAAAACTAAACTTATTATACTGCCGGATCGGGTGTCACTCCTCCTTCTCCCTTGCCATCATCGCCAGAACCCGGCTTTCCGCCGGTATTGCCACCGTTGCTACTTCCGTCCGTATAATCTGTTTCAATCTCCGCACGACGCGTAATACTCATGTCCGCCAACGTATCTTTGAATATTTTCCCCGGATAGAATAAAATCTTTCTCTGAACGATTGACTTGGACGAAATTTCCTTTTCTTCATCCGAGCTTTTTGTACGGATAGTAGGGCTAAAGATTCCGAACTCACCCAACTGAACGCTCTTTCCGTCATCAATATCCTCAGCCATTTTATCTACCAAACCGCTGACTACCAAATCGACCACTTTCCGATGAACACCACAAAGCTGACTTACTTTGCGACACATCTTTGCAAAATTAACCCTACCGGAACGAACCGATTTTGCTACATACTTTTCGTTTTTGTCTTTGTCAAAACCGAACACTCTTTTTGTTACTACATACTCTAAAGCCATAATCGTTAAAGTTTAAATGGTTAAAAAAATAAAGGTTATCTGTTTGCCATTCGTTTTGTTTGAATGACTCTGCAAAGATATAACAGGGCGTATACTGTCCAGTCCCCTTTTGTCTCCATTACGTCTCCTTTTTGGTACTTACAGGTCATTAGATTCAAGTAATAACACACTAGTTATTAACTAGATATACAAATTAATAATTTTTCATGAATACATCATCAAAGTAATCTCTCATACTAGATCTAAACACCGCCTCATTCTTAAAATATCCTCCTTTATAAAAATGTACCCGTTTATGCAGTAAACAGGCTAAAATAGCCACATGCAATCTATCTGTATGTATAATATCAAATTCATCAATCTTTTTGATAAAAGGAGCAATTGGAGTAATTTCATTTCCCCAAAGACTAATATCCATATTCAAAGCTATATAGTTCTGTTTCCCGAAACTCTCTCTATCCGTTCTAAAGAAATATCCAGTTTGTTCGGTAGATAAGTTCTCCGAAGTAATTTTGTCAAAAAGATAAAAAGCCATATCATGACAGAAAAAATGCTTGGGAACAATATTATTTACTCTCATATAAATCTCGACAAAAAAAGGTAACATCAGCAGAATCTAAGCAAAACATCAACGTAGAAGGTAAAACAACTGTATGCTTAAAAAACTTGTGATAATGACGTCAATCATGCGCATCACATACATGGAGGACATTTTTTTGTCCCCCATGTATATAGAGGCCAAGACTAACTCATGTTATTCCCAAGAAATTACTCATACGGTCAATACACCGTTTCTTTTGATTGAGATTAGGATGGACGTACAGATTAAGTGTCGTTGCTACGTTTGAGTGACCGAGTATGACACTGACAGTTTTATAATCACACTGACTTTCAATACATCGGGTCGCAAATGTGTGCCTAAGTCCATGAAAGACCAAGTGGGGAATATCCAATCGTTTTAGCAACCTGCCAAAATAATCACGATAAGAACGAGGCTCTTTAGATTGTGTAGAAGTGCCTACTACGTATGGGGATTGAGATTGTTTCCTTACCATTTTCAACGCTTGGAGAAGCTGTTTGGATATAGGAATCTCACGATAGGAATTCTTGGTTTTTGGGGAAGAGTGAACCCTTTCTGTAGATTTCAACTCACAGTTATATATTCTGCCTACAGTATGCTTCACGATGATTGTCTTTTGTGCAAAATCCACATCTTCCCATTTCAAAGCGCAAACCTCACCAATTCTCATTCCGGTACAGAGAGCCAACAGTACACCTATATTTTGTGGAGTGGGCTGTTCCAGCAAGTGACGCATCAATATACGCTGATGATTTAATGACAATGTTGGCGGCAGTTTGTTTTCTATTTGGGTAGGATATTCGATTTCCCATTCTTCAAAATGGAAAATCCCGTGCTTATTCCCGTATTTGATAACAGATTTGAGCACTGCCACTATATCCCAGACTGTTTTTCTTGCTAATCCGGAAGTACATTTGTCTATCACAAACTGCTGGACATCCTTCTCTGTTATATTTTCCGCAGCGCCAAATCGTGGCAATAGGTGTGTCTGTAACGTAAGCTGATAAGCACATAGGGTGGAATGCTTCACTATCGGACGTTTTGCATCACACCAAATCTCGGAAACTTCATGAAATGTTTTTTTATTGTTCATATTTTGAGAGAATTAATTGATTTAACTCTCTCAAAATAACACACTTTTACCGATTTCCCTTTGAACGGTTATGGGTTTTACAAAGCATCTCACAATTTTCCATGCTGGTTGCCCCTCCCTTGCTCCATGCAGTCACATGGTCGGCATCCATTTCCGAAAGTTTGTAAATACGGGTCTTGTTGGCATTATTCCCCAACGCACAGAGCGGACAATTGGAAATTCCTTGTTTCTCAGCCGCTTCGGTCTGACGCTTGTAAGCAGCCCGCTTGGTTGATTCTTCAAAGATACGGATGTCAAGCAATTTCTTATCCTCTTCTCCACCCAGTACATATTCGTAAATATTTCGGGGGCACCGCACGCTTTCATCCGCTTGCAAGGCTTTTACCCGTTCTGTAACATGGACGGTGCTATAAGGGGTGGTATGGTACGTTTCATACAGCCGTCCCCATTCCAAACCGCACATGTCACGCTCTACCATAGTAAAGGTAGTTGATACCCAGTCAATCACAGAACGGAAATAACCTTCCAATTCTCCCGTGGAAGGCTCGTGACGGTGTATGCTCATATAGGCATCAATGCTCATCTCCTTACTGTCGCAAATCCACCGGAGGGCTTCCGCCAGATAATCCTGCCGTTTCACATCTCCCTTGATATAATGACTCCATTTCTGTATTTCCGCATTTTGGGAATTACTGAACACCCGCTTGGCTGCATTTACGAACTCGCCCGAATAGATGGCATTGAGCAATTCCTGCTCCTTGAGCGGAATGCCTACAATATTGATGGTCTTGAACCACTCCTTTATTTCCTTTTCCTCACCTTCGCATTCATATACCAGCAGAGAGGATTGCATAATCTTTTGTTGCTGCTCTTCGGGCAATCCCGAGAAATACTGTACGTTATCCGCTTCATCCTTGATGGCGAATTTTCCTGTAACGAACCGACCGATAGAAGTGATGCGTTGCTGCCCGTCAAGTACTTCAAATCGTCCGTCCACAGTCCGGTTGAAATAGATTAGTCCGATGGGATAACCTTTCAGCAGGGATTCTATCACCGCTACATCACGTTTCCCATCGTTGTAGATGTAATGGCGTTGATACTCGGGTTGGATAGTGAGCCGCCCGTCCAATCCAAACAGACCTTTACCTTCCAATTCGTTGTAGGTAAATCCTTTACAGATGTCTTCAACAGTCCATTCTGTATGCAATGTTGTCTTCATGATATTGATTCACTTTTTAGGATTATTCTTTTGTGTCTTCTTCTTCCGGAGATGAATTGAGCGCAATGCCTGTCTTGGCGTTCAGCGGACTGATGACTGCCTTACCCGTCTTGGCTTCCAACTCCATACGGGCATTGCGGGCAATCTCACCACCGGCTTCCGCCACATCCATGTGTTCCCGAAATGTCTCCGGATTTTTACTTTCAGATATTTCTTTGGTGGAAAGTTCCGCCAACATATTTAGCACCAATTCCTTATTGGTCATATTGTCACGTAAGTTCTCTTTTTTCAGACCTTTGAACTGCTTATATTCCTTGGCGGTCATGTCACTCCAAGTCTGATAAATAATATCGGTCAGCGTAGCAAACTGCACTCCCTCTTGCAATCCGTGCCGCTTCCATTCATCCGTGAGGTCTTTACGAATCTCTATAGATTTGAGACGCTGATTAATCCAATTATCCGAATACCCCAACCGCTTATAGTCCACCAGTGCTTGATTGATAGAGAGTTCGGGGTCTTGCATTTGGTTAAGACGTTCAGTCGCCACTTGTGCCATCCATTGCTTGAACGGTTCTGCTTTGGGCGATGGAATAGACTGAATCAAACGGAGAAGCTGCTGAGTATCTGCCACATCGGTTAAATACATCTTTCCATCAGCCGATTTCATTTTCAGTTGACTACAATTTGTAGTCAACTCACTCCCTTCTTTTTTTAAACGTGTTTTCAAGACACTCCAATACTTACGAGGATTAGGGCTATCGGTTAGGACAGCCACCACATCCACTATGGAAAAGTACCATTTTTCATCTTTGTCGTCCCAAATAGTACGGACTTTTTTAGCTTCAAAAAGCTTGATGGTATTATGTTGTGTCATAATTTATTGTTTTTGTTTTTAAGTTGAAATCTTAGGGATAACTAAAACTTGGTATGGTAGTGCTTCCAAGGTCTATCCAGAACAGATTCAAGTAGACCGTCATGGCAAAGAGACGAAAGTGACGAAACTCAATGACGGGGCAGTCTTGCTTCATTCCGAAGTTCCTCAGAATGAAACATATTATATGGTTGACGGGAAATATTATACCCAAGTTTATGCAAGAGTTCTTATTAAACATATCAGATCATAATTTGCGTATGAGTAATCGGGCATATGTTGAAACCAAAGAGCCATTGCTCCCAATAGCTCCCCTACGGTTCAAATCCGCAAAGTTAGGTGTGTCGGAAATGTTGTATTCCTTGGTTTTTAATCCCCATTGATTGCCCCTGTCGGTTATCCCTAAGATTTCAAATTGCTCCGGACAATACTTATCCAAAAAGGAAATAGGAACGCCCATCACACCGTCATAATCTGACGGAATAGCATCCGTAAAAGGCACTTCAATGGCATCATAATTGTCGTAATGATCATATGCTGTTTTTCCTTTCAGTTCTTTGTGTTTCGAGAAACGGAGATTGTCAACCATAGTCATTAAAGCAAGAGGTTGGTGGCGACGACCATGATCAATATTTGTAAACCAACGTACACCCTTAACTCTTATGAACTTTCGACCATTCTCGTCAATTCGCCATCCTGCTGCAGCTAATGGGTATTCATTCGGAACTTCAAATTCTCTGTCTCCACTATGAATGGAATATCCCAACCACATTTTATTATCTTTTATCAGTGGAAATGCCTCTTTGTAGGTTATCGCATTCATATTTCCGATAATGATAAATTTCTTATCCGCTTCTATAATCCATGCCAAAAATTCACGAAACAAGGAAAATGGAGGATTAGTTACGATAAAGTCAGCTTCATCTCGAAGTTTTGTAACTTCCTTACTACGAAAATCTCCATCTCCTTCAAGATATTCCCACTGTAAATCTTCGATATTTACTCTACCATCATTCGTTATGTCTTTGTCAAGGATAAAGATTTTACCTTTTGTCTGCGCTTTCTTAGGGTCAAATTGCGGTGCTTCCATTTCAAACAAAGAAGGCTCTGCAAGTAATTTCATTTTCTTGGCATCCGGTGCATAACTCGTAGAAATCAGTTTTTTCAAGCCTAACTCATCAAACTTGGCGGCAAAGTATCGGGTAAAGTTGCTCCATTCGGGGTCATCACAAGGAAGCAATACAGTCTTTCCCCTAAACACGTCCGGGTCATATTCAAGATAGGCATTCATTTCAATCTCTATGTCATGAAATTGCGTATAGAACTCATCATTCTTAGCCG
>OGQF01000299.1_pt1 | contig 42795 bp, 34 predicted proteins | sample 1553141 | NCBI WGS metagenome assembly OGQF01 (sample SAMEA2580005, study PRJEB22360) | human gut metagenome | biome: human gut; feature: human-associated habitat; material: faeces | place: Denmark | collected 2008/2010
AACATTTCCTGCAGTACTTTTTCATCTTGTAGATTTATTGCTCCAGCCTGTTTTTTCATGTCATAAATTCGTTTACATTGATATAACACCAAATATACCATCAGGGGGTGAGAAAAAACAAACTTTTTTTGTCTTTTTTTTTAAAACAGCACGAAGAGGTTGTTCGGAAATATAAAAAAAACAGTTTCCGCACTACAATCAGAAACTGTTTCTATAATCATAAAAAGAATGTTATTCAATACTTGTTTTATAAATGGTAGTCTTCCAATTTAAAGCCCCGGAGAAAATCTTCGGTAAGCATACGTTTTTTACCTGCCAACTGCAATTCCAATATTCGCAAGATACCACCGGGTACATATACATCAAAGGTCTTTTTGCCATCAGTAGCAAGTTCACCGAATGCATGATCGTGCGCACATGCTATTTTCTCCGTCCGGAAAATCTTAAAAGAATGAGACTGTCCGGAGGTTTTATGAATCAATTCTGCCCAGGCTGTCGGGAAAGGAGCTAATCCACGTATACGGTTGTATATAGTATCCAGCGTACAGTTCCAATCCACCCGCATATCCTCCTTGAAAATCTTGGGAGCATGAATCGGAGTACGACCATTCAGCAATTCGTTTTGGTCAATCAATGGATAATCACCCGAAGCGATGGCATCAACCGTCTTCAATAATAATGTGGCCCCTTTCTCCATGAGGCTATCATGCAAATCACCGGCAGTCATTTCATCCGTAATATCCACCTTCTCCTGAAAAATAATATTACCGGTGTCTATTTCATGCTTGAGCAAAAAAGTAGAGACACCCGAATACTTTTCACCATTGATGACAGCCCAATTTATCGGAGCAGCCCCACGATAGTCGGGCAAAAGAGAAGCATGGAGATTTACCGTACCCAATGGCGGCATACTCCACACCACTTCCGGCAACATTTTAAATGCAACGACCAATTGCAAGTCTGCCTTCAGTGAAGCCAATTCTTCCAAAAATTCAGGATCACGGAATTTTGCCGGTTGCATAATTTTCAGTCCAACCTCTTTTGCATACTTTTTGACAGCAGACTCTTGCAACTGCTGTCCACGACCGGCCGGTTTATCAGGATTTGTCACAACTCCCACGACTTGGTATCCATTTTCAACCAAATGCTTCAAAGGATAAACCGCAAAATCCGGAGTACCCATATATACGATACGTAACTGTTCTTTCGTCATGTTTTTTTAATTTTTCTGCAATTGCCCTTTAGACACTTTTTTCTTAAAGAAATGCAATATTTTATCAAAAAATTTATGATAAGCCTCTGTATTCATCATCTCAGAATCGGTGACAGATTTATAGGTCAGTATCGCCCCCAACGGCAATAGAATAAAAGCAGAAATCCACATTCCAAAAGCCGGTGAAATCACCGCTTTGCTCGCAGAACGCTCGCCCATCATTGAAATGATATAATATATAATGAACAAGAATACTGATACGACAACAGGCATTCCCAAACCGCCTTTACGGATAATTGCCCCCAAAGGAGCTCCGATAAAGAAGAAAATAAAACAAGCAAACGAAAGAGAGAATTTCCGATGCCATTCCAATTCACTCTTAATAATGGAAAGGTCCTGGGCATTATAATAGTGTATGTCATCCTGCATGCGTTGGCGGACTTCGCGGGCATATTGCACCGCATTACTAACAGCCCGTTGTTGTTCTTCTGCATCAAATGTAGCATAAAGACTATCCGGATTGCAATACATACCCTTACTCTCAACCAAAAGCACACTATCTCGCTTCACATTTGAATTTTTACTTTTCCGGTAATTGGATTTCAGCATCCGTTGTGCATCATTGTTCTTACGCTCCATAACAAAACGCTTCATAGAAGCGATTGTATCATCCAATTGCTTCAAGCTCAACATCTGTGCAACTGACCGGAAGGCATTTTCATCCGTACGTTTCAAATCGTTTTCAGGGAGATCAATCAAAACAATCTGTTTATCGAATTTTATCCTCCGAAACGGGAAAGTACGCCGCTGGTTGATATTCTTCATACCTTCGTCGGAATAACTATGACCATTAAAAAGAACCAACTCCATTTTATTTGCCCTCACATCATTAATCATCATTCCCGAATCGGCTTTTGTCACCTCGCAATTACCGGTTCCTGATTTATGGTTGTAAATCAACATGTCGTACATCATTCCGGTATTCTTGTTGATTCGGTCCACCTTAATACTATATCCCTCCAAATCATTGGTGAATATACCTTCCTGCAAGGACATTTCCGGCTTCTTTTTACGAATATCATAGTAGAGGCTACCCAATTTCAAGTTGGCATAGGGCAATACATTATTGGAAAACACAAATGCCAATCCGGTAAGCAAAACAATCAGAACAATCAGGGGTTTCATGATGCGGTAAAGCGAAATTCCTGCCGATTTCAAGGCTATCAGCTCATAATTTTCACCCAAACTACCGAAAGTCATAATAGATGACAACAAGACTGCCAAAGGCAACGCCATAGGAATCAAGGTTAAAGCCAAGTAGTAGAGAAATTCTACAATAATCGACACCTCCAATCCTTTTCCTACCAGTTCGTCAATACTTCGCCATAAAAATTGCATGATCAATACAAACATGCTGATGAAAAATGTTGCTGCAAAAGGTCCAATGAAACTTTTGAGCATAAATATATGCAGTTTTTTCATTTGTCAAATATAACCTGTCAATAATTCTATCTTACGAAACAGGTGCAAAGGTACTATTAATCGGCAAAACTCAAACTATCAAGCCCCAAGATTACGATGGAGAACATCCATTTGTTTATCCCATAGCTCTACAGAATCACTTTCTTCATCTTCATCCACAAAATCGGTAATGATCAAAGCCACATCTTCCGTGAGCGGATCGACATGGATATCGAAACCGAAATATTCCTCCTCATCCGCATCATCCCATGCAAACCTGACCCTTGAATTGGGCTTCGCCTCCAACAGCGTGGCAGGATGTTCCGTCCTGCCCCACACAAAAACGAACTTCTCCCCTTTCTGAAACACATCATCCGCGAACCATTCAGACAAACCGGCAGGCGTACTTATACGGGAATACAATACCTTTACAGAGGATGAAAAAATGTACTCTAGCTCTATCTTTCTTCTCATATCACGAAAATTTGCGCATAAATTTACAGAAAAAATTCATATCATGCAAAAGTATCCCCGGAAAATTCCCTTCTGATAGCTTCCACATAACGCTCCTTCCAGCCTTCCCCCCGGTTGTCCTCCATATGGGAAAGCCCGTTAATCAAGTCTGCCAACGAAAGTTTATGAAAATCAAGCGCCGGAAAATAAGATACTTCATCTACAGCTTTCACTACAACCAAAATACGCTGATCGACCAGTTCCTGCAGTACAACCCTCGCCTTACTTGAACTAATCCGCAACCGCTTACAGATTAATGCAAGAGAAGTTCCTCCATTGTTATGGGTGTATTCATCAGAAATAAACCGCAACATTTTAATGGACGTATGTACATCATCCACCCATCTGCCATTAGCATCCAGCGTACCACGATAGAGAAAGTGACGATTTCTCATAATATAACACAATTCCGTACCCCACAATACGATGCTCCAGCTCAACTGCAACCAGACCAACAATAAAGGCAAGGCAGCCAATCCTCCATAAATGGCATTATAGGAACTGACCCCTATCTGGAAACGAAGATAAAACCACTGCACCACCTGAAATATTGTACCTGCAACAACTCCGGACAGCAATGCATACTTAAACTTAACCGGCGTTGTCGGCATAAACATGTATAGAAAAACGAAGAGAAACCAAACCAACACATATGGTGCCAAGCGCAGAATGGCTGTAAGAGCAGCTCCGGCATACCCCAGAATACTTCCGCTTGTCGCATATTCCTGCAAACTAGCGGTCATAAATACATTGATACTACTAACCAACACTATTAATATCGGAGCAATAAAAAGAATTGACATATAGTCGGTGAATTTTTTTACCACTCCTCTCCCTTTTTTCACGCCCCAGATACGGTTCATCGCCAATTCCGTACTAGCCATCATCCTCACTGCAGACCAGATTAACAGAACAATTCCCAAACCGGTAATAATGTTGCTTTGCGTATGGTCGAGCGCTTTACCAGCCACATCCATCACCCACTGCATCACGTCCGGATTTGTAAAAGCATGTCCCTGCATCCATGTTTCCAATGACTTGGAAGCTCCAAAACCACGGGCAACAGCCAATATCAATGCTACTATCGGAATAAAGGCAAGTGTTGAATAAAACGTCAATGCCGATGCAGAAATAGCCGATGCATTTTGGGTAAACCGGTCGACAGAGACGACAATAATTGCAACCATTTTCAATAGCAGGTCGGTGAAAAAAGTTGAAATCCGCCAATCACGTCTCAGAATGGAGTAATAAAATTCTACAATCAGATATTTCTTCAAACCAAGCATGTATTTATTCTTTCTCATTGTGTGGAGTATATTACAGTCATAAAGGTTAATCAGTGCTACAAAGATACAACAAATGCCGGAAAGCCCACATGTGCTTTCCGGCATTTGTTATGTCATTGATAATTAAAATAAACTTACCCGAATAATTCTGCAACAACTTGTTTTACTGTTTCCGGGTCAGCATCAACAGGAAATACGTAATCCGGTTTTTTATAGAACAATTCATGCTCAGACTTAAAGCGACGGATACCTCCTCCAGTGATATTCAACATGATGATTGCATCTTTTTCCACTTTAGCCTCTGCAATGGCCTGCTGCAATGAAGCCAAAGCCACTCCGGCAGCGGGTTCAATATCAATACCTTCTGTTTGTTCAAACAAAGCCGCAGCAGCTGCTGCCTCCTCATTAGTTACAGCAAACATATCTCCTTTTGTAGCAGTCAAAGCATCAAACAATCCACCTTTCAAAGAGTAAGGAGGTTTACGATTAGACAGCACTTTAGCTGAAATAATCTCCACCTGACGTCTTGCTTCTGCTGCATCCAACGGTAACAATTCACGAGAACCGGCTTTCCAGGAATCATACATCAATGTAAAAGGACGATTTTGTGATACCATCAATTTCATAATATTGTCACCATAACGGCCATCAACAATAAAACGCCGGTTCGCTTCCCAGGCTGCAATAGCTCCAGTACCACTACCTACGGCTTGGAAATAATAGTCTGGAATCCGGCCAATTGTCGTTACTGCTGATAAAACGGTTGTTCCCATACCGTCCCGACGAGCTACGTTTTTGGCTCCTCCTTCCGGATAGAACTTATCCATTTCACAAATAATATTGGAAAGATGTATAGAATCAAAATAATCGCTTCCTTTAGCAGTCACCACAACTTTTACACAAGGATCAAGCGGCTGTGCCGACCATAAAGCATCCAAGTTATCTTCAGGAAGACACAATAACAAAGGAATTTTATTTTCAGAACAAACACGAGCAAAAGCTCTTGCCGTATTTCCTGCCGAAGCAACAACCATTACTTTGTCATAGCGGTCGTTATTACGTGCACATACAGAATATGCTTCACACTCTTTAAACGATCCGGTTTTCATTGTAGCTCCTTTCTCAGGCCAGTAACCGTTGAACGTTATATATAAATTAGAAAGTCCTAACCGGGCAGCCAATGCTTCACTTTTATAAGTAACCGGTGCACCTGATCCTTCTAAAACACGACAGACAGGCAACCAATCGGAATATTTATACAATCCCGGTAACTCTTCCTTTACTTCAAGTTGTTTCTTTGCATAATTGGCAAAAATCAATGCAGCCCCATCTTTATTCGGGCATTCCAGTTCCCAGTTTTTATCGGCAAATCGAGCGCCGCAACATCTGGATTCCAATACATAGTCAGTCTTTTCCACTGTATTCTCCTTGTTAAAAATTTCAGTTTACAAAAATAAGAGGTTTGATTATTTTTAAGGAGGGTATAAATACCACTTTTAACAACAAAGGACAAAAAGAAAGAAAAAACATAGACATACTCTGAAAAATTTATACCTTTACAACGCTATATTTTTATTACGGTTTTAGAGCATTTGTTTATGAGACAGATTCTATTTTTAGGGATACTTATATGCATTGCCTCTTGCCACCGCAGCATGGAGCCCTGGCCCTATGACGGCGACAAACAGACAGTTTCAATCCAGACTTCCACAGCCCAACAGAACGGTTTCTACGGTCTGCCGGCCAATTGCCAATTATTCGTTTATGACAAGATCAATCAACGCACAGACAAACAAGAAGCCCAACAAGACGGAAGCAAAAACCAATATAAAGTAAAATTATTTCCAGGAACATATGACGCCTACTGCATCACGAATGCCAGCGAATCAGTTTACTGGAAGTATGAAGAAAATGCCTCTCCCGAAGCTATATTACTAAAATCCCAGACTCAGGGTGGCAGCAGAGACCACTTGATGGGACAATGCGAAATGGAAATAAAAGCTGATGGAAACAACGTCTTCAATTTCCAACTGGAACGCAAAGTCGGTCAACTTTTAATTATTGTACATAATATGCCGGAATGGCTCACTGATTTACAATTAAAAGTAAACAACATACCTAAATCTATCAGTCTGACAGGTATTTATGACAAAGGTACGCATACCATCCAAGCAGATGCAACACAAGCTATTAATGGTATTTCTACAACCCAACTTCTCGTATTCCCTCCACAGAATTCCAAGAAAAGTAAATTGACCCTAACCTCGAATGCCCATAAGTATGTATCACAAGAGTATGAAATAAAGGAAATTGCAGCCAATAAAATCACTCGCATTGATATCACTTTCGAGGCGAAACCGGAAATGAATATTGTTGATTTCACAACAACTCTTGTTGAATGGGACAAAGACACTATCAAAGAAAATTGGGAAACACCGACACCGGAACAAGAGCAACCATGCGAAGGTAGCGGAGACGGGTATAATATAGTAAACAACCCCGATTTTGAAGAGGAGTTCATAGAAGGCATTCCTTCCGGTTGGAAATTAGACGGCAGCGGGAAAAGCAAGCTCATCAAACAGGTGATGCTACCGGTACATCACGGTAATTACGCTGTACAATTAAATGGTTCTACCTATTTATATCAAGACGTATTCATAGATGGTGGTTATTGTTATCAACTGAAAATATTTGCCTATGCTCCCAACGAAAAGATCAAATGGCGTTACTGGTGCACCTGGATGCAAGGCAGCACGCCTCTGAACAGTTTCTCGACAGAACTACATCCCGGCAACTATTGGAATCAAACAGACGGCTATATCGATATACTTGAAGGCAAGATTGTGCGTGCCCCTATCAATGCTACAAGGTTGCGCATGGAAATCCGCACCTATTCTGGCACTCCGGAAGATGGAGAGGGTTTGTATATAGACGGAGTGAGTGTCGAAAGGGTAAGATAAAAAATCATTGCAAACGCAACTGTTTTCTATCCTCAGTATAACAATATAGGACATCTCCCTTTTTTCTCCTGTCAAAATCCCATACATCTTCAACTTAAATATATGGCAACAATAAGACAAAGATAACAAGTTGTTATCTTTGTCTTATAGTTGTGTTATCTTTGACATATAGATGTCATATATTTAAGAGGGAGAAATGTGAGAGAAATGTGAGAGAAAAGAGGGCGCAAAGAAAGCACAATGAGGGTAAATTATCTATCAGACGGATTCCATTCCATGATACAACTCAATCAAACGAGGGACAGCATATTTGTCAAGTTCATCTATTTCCACTTGAAGAAAATCCGACATTTCCGGTCCGAAATGACTTACTGCCAGTTTGTAAAAACGTGCATATATAATCCGGTGAGAAAGTATATGACGTGGCATTTCCACAAACTGCAATACCTGCACAGGTTCAACACCTGCCATCAAATTCCGGTATTCAATACTCTGCTGCAATTCAGAGAAATCAACGGCTTCTGCCGTTTCTATCAACGGATATTCATAAAGATTCTGCCAAATATCCTTTGCTTCACGACGATGTAAAAGAGTAGCATCACCACAACAAATATGAAAATAATTGAAATAACGGGGCTTTACAACCGTTTTTCCCGCTTTTACAGGCAAAACACCACCCCGTCCTCCAGCATAAGCCCGACAGCCATCCTGCAAAGGACACCGGCAACAATCCGGAGATTGAGGTGTGCATTGTATAGCACCAAAATCCATGATAGCCTGATTGTATAAATCCGGATGCTTCAAATCTATCAACTCCTGAGCCAACGTTTTGAAATCCTTTTTGCCCTGATTGCTGTCAATAGGAGTTTCTATACCAAAAAAACGTGACAAAACCCGATACACATTACCATCAACCACAGCATAAGGCTGTTTCCACGCAAATGAGCAGATTGCTGCCGCAGTGTAATCGCCAATACCTTTCAAAGAAAGCACATCGTTGTAATTTTGCGGGAATCGCCCACCGAAGCGCAACATCATATCTTTAGCTGCTGCATGCAGATTACGCGCCCGACTATAATAACCCAATCCCTGCCAACATTTCATCACTTCATCTTCGGGAGCTTCTGCCAATTCCCGAATATTCGGGAATTGCAACATAAAACGGTGATAATAATCCAATCCTTGTGCAACACGAGTCTGCTGCAAAATAATCTCAGATATCCAGATACAATATGGGTCTCTGGTTTCACGCCATGGCAATTCGCGCTTATGCCCGGCATACCAATCTATCAACTTGCCTGCTATTTCCAAAACACACAATTTAAACACATAATTCCGCAACTGTAGCATTTGTAAAGGCTACCAAATCAGCCGGAGCTATCTTTATCTGCAATCCCCGCACTCCGGCACTGATATATATGAAACTGAAATTCATACAAGTTGTGTGTATAAATGTCGGAAAAGGCTTTTTCATTCCAATAGGAGAACATCCCCCACGAATATATCCGGTGGTAGGCAACAGTTCTTTCATATGGATCATCTCTGCACTTTTATTACCGGAAAGTTTGGCTGCAGCCTTTAAGTCCACTTCACAATCGCCCGGTATTACACAAACAAAAATGCCACTACGGTCACCACGCAAGACAAGCGTTTTAAATACCTGTGCAATATTTTCATTCAGTTGCTCTGCAACATGTGTTGCAGCCAAATTATCCTCATCCACTTCATAAGGTAGCAATTCATATTTAATTTTTGCCTTATCCAACAAACGAGCAGCATTCGTTTTATTAATTTTCATAACCATATAATCTAACCTCCCATTCTATCTGTTATGTGACAAAAGTAACAAAAAAAGTATACCTTTGCGTATCTACAGAAAGGCTATTTACCATTTAAAATTGCAATCAAAAATGTATTGGACACTTTTTCTGACTTTCGTTAAAATCGGGATGTTCACCATCGGCGGAGGTTATGCCATGATACCGCTCATTGAGCGAGAAGTTGTCAATCGCGGTTGGTTGGAGAAAAATGATTTTCTGGATCTTTTTGCCGTTACCCAATCTATACCGGGAATCTTTGCTGTCAATATTTCCATATTTGTAGGTTATAAATTAAGACGGATTCCCGGCAGCATCATTTGTGCCCTTGGTACGATATTGCCATCATTTTGCATTATTCTAGCCATAGCCTTATTCTTTAACCACTTTCAAGACAATATCTGGGTTATGAAGATTTTTCATGGGATACGACCTGCCGTAGTAGCATTAATTGTTGTTCCATGCCTTTCTGCAGCCCGCTCCCTACACTTAAAACGGTTTGAACTGATATTTCCACTATTAGGTGCGCTACTCATCTGGAAATGCGGAGTTTCACCTATATACATCATTTTAGCCGGTATAATAGGAGGACTGCTATATACATTTTGGATAAAAGAGAAAATTAAAAATAAACAACTATGATGATTTACTGGCAATTGTTCTGCGTGTACACCAAAATAGGTATCTTCGGTTTCGGTGGCGGATACGCCATGCTTTCGTTGATTCAGCACGAAGTGGTGGAAAAACACCAGTGGCTCACCTCACAACAATTCACAGATATTGTTGCCATATCGCAAATGACCCCCGGTCCTATCGGCATCAACAGCGCCACTTATATCGGATACACAGCAACGGGAAGCGTATGGGGATCCATTGTAGCAACTTTTGCAGTCTGCTTTCCTTCTTTTCTACTGGTTTTGCTCATTTCCTATTTTTATGAAAAATTCAAAGCAAACAAATATGTTGCAGCAGCATTCTCAGGTCTCCGTCCTATGACTGTCGGTTTGATTGCCGCAGCCGGATTGATGCTGATGAACCAAGAAAACTTTATTGATTATAAAAGTGTACTGATCTTTATCAGTGCTTTTATTCTCACCTGGAGATACAAAATTCATCCTATTTTGATGATTTGCATTGCAGGCTTGGTCGGACTTATCATTTATTGGTAAGGCTTATTTACCGCCACGTGCATTAAATCGGAAACCACCCCCCAACATCAGATTATTGGGATTTTTAAAACGATAAAGCTGATAACCGACATGCAGAAACAGATTTTTTGTCATATTAGCCTTCAAGGCAAATATCTGATAAAATGAATCAGTATCAGCACCTTTACATATAAAATTTTTTCCTATACCCAAATTTATCGAAAATATAGGCATCACAACCTCTGCTCTAACGGATAGACCTACGGCATATTGTTCTCTAGCTGACGGACGATAGAATTTAATATTTTCACTATCAATGGAAGGTTCTGTATTTGCGATATGCTTTGCAATATTTGCACTTTCATCATATTGCATATCCAACGAAATACCGGCACGAAAATACCTGCTAAAATTATACAACGGATTAAAATTGATGCCGGCAATTGCAAAAGAACCAGGCACTAACAAAGCCGCTCCTTGCTCTAACAATACTCCTTTCTTTTTAGTTGCCCCATAAACGATAAGATCATAACTTACATAAGAATGGAATTTCACCCTTTCAGCAATAAGGGATTCCTTAAACACCTCTCGCTTTCGAGCTGGTACAAAATAATGTGCGAAGCCTATACTTCCACCAATCGTATTAACACCTGCATTAGGGTAGCGCGTGTTTCCATTAGAATAATGTGTCAAACCGACACCTACACGCAAATGAGTTGATGCTGCCAATTTCCAATTTAAAAGAAGTCCGACATTGATATAAGCATTAATTTTAGAGCCTACAACTCTATTATAAGCATTCGTTATCTCATCATATTTTTTCCATCCGAAGGAGGCTCCAAAATTCCATTCATAATCCAAAGACAACCTGGTATTTAAAGCTATAATCCGCGAACTTTGAAAAACATAGACAGCCAATGGGCAACCCAATTCCGCTGAATTACCGAATGTGTTATATCCAACACCGATACCCTGATTTGCATAAGGATAGTATTCTCCCAAATAATGATTAGACAAAAATTTAAAGCCGTATTTCAAATAAGCAGAAAAATTCTTACGCATAGGTGTATGCCTGGCATTTTCTCCTCTAAAAAAAATGTCAGTAGGAAATATATAAGCAGGCCTGATATCTGCACCTAAAAAATGCACCGATTTATAAATAACAGAATCTCTTTTGTTGCCATATAGTGCATGTACAGACAAAAGCATCAAACAACAAACTATCCACCTAAAACACACTGACATACAATTTTAAAATTTAATACGTCCTTCTGTTTTAGGAGAGACTTGGCCTTGCTGTTTAATATATTCCATCAAGGTTTCTGCCATCAAAACAGAAGTCTTTTGTTGGTCTACTACATTTGACAATCCTGCAGAATAACCATCTTTTCCAGCTGCAACATAATCACAGGTTGCCATATGATATATACGATTTCTATCTATGGGCTTCCCCCCAATTGTCAAAGAGGTTACAGTCTTACTTTCCCGATTAAAGACCACTCTCACCTCTTTGGATACCTGTGGGAATGTTCCTCTACCCAATTCAACAGTAGCCAAGAAATCAAATAATTTAATAACATCATCTCCTTTCAGCGACACGACTTCCAATTCATTACCGAAAGGCAAAATAGAAAGAATATCACCTTTTGTAACTTTACCTTTATGCAACTCTTCACGAATACCGCCAGAGTTTGTAAGAGCAAAATCCACATGCAATTGCAATTGCTCCGCTTTCCACTTCAAGGCATCCGCAATAAGATTTCCCAATGCAACTTCACCATAACGGCCTAAATTTTCTTTATCATGGAATAAGACAAAGGTATCAGTAGCCTCGCCTATGATTGTCTGCAAATCTTTATTGGCAACATCCACATAAGGTTGCAAAACAGCTTGTAAAGTTTCATGAGGATGCACATTGCTTACTGGTAGAGGCTTCCAATCAAAAGAAATGATATCACCACTACGTACTTTCACTTTTCCTTCACCTATAAATCGTCCACTTTGATTTGCAGTCACTATCCATGTCTCATTTACACGCAGAGGTTTTTCAATGTAAGAATGAGAATGACCGTCAACAAGAATATCTATACCCTCTACAGCTGCCGCCAATTTTTGAGAAGTAATGTACTCAGGAGTAGATTCTGTAAATCCTAAATGTACAATTCCTATTACCAAATCTACCCCCTGCTGCTGCAAGACTTTCACAGCTTTGCGAGCTGCTTCCACTTCATCAACAAAAGTCACATCTTGAACATTAACACTTATCTGTGCCGTTGCCTTAGTCAATATGCCAAAAAGTCCCACACGCACTCCATTTACCTCTTTTACCAAAGTTTCTGCTCCCAATGGTTCACCTCTATAGAATACATTAGAAATAACAAAAGGAAAATTTGCCAAATGCATCTGTTGCAACAATGTATCCACAGGTTGATCAAATTCATGATTTCCTAATGTTACTGCATCATATTTCATATAATTATATGCCAATATATCCGGACGAGCACAAAACATATTGGAAACGGCCTGCCCTGTATTGAAATCACCTGCATCAAGCAACAAAATTTTATTAGAATACAACTTTCTCAAACTATCAATGACTGTTGCCCGTTCCGCCATCCCCCCTACACCACTAACCGGTAAAATACTCCCATGGCTATCATTGGTATGCAACAAAACTATGGCTTGTTCTCTTGGGGCACAAGCAACCATAAACAAACCGATACACATCCAGATTACCACACAACAGTAATTCTTTAATTTAAATCTATGTAAAAACATTGGCGTTATATATTAAATTTGAGGACCAAGATAATACAATTTTCTAACTTGTCGAAAAATTCCAACAAATCACTATCTTTGCCAATAACTTAAACTAAGTATAAACCCAACAATCATGATTAGAGGATTTGGAAGTGACAATTTTTCCGGAGTATTACCGGAGGTATTTAAAGCACTGGAAGAAGCCAGCTATGGTCATCAGCACTCTTATGGCGAAGATGAATATTCTGCAAAAGCCATTGCTGATTTTAAAGCAATATTCGGAGAGCATATTGAAGTTTTTTTTGTATACAACGGCACAGGAGCCAATATCCTCAGCCTATCAGCTTTTACACGTTCGCACCATGCTATCATTTGTGCAGAAACAGCACACATCAATGTTGACGAATGTGGAGCTATTGAAAAACAAAGTGGCAGTAAGTTATTGACTGTACCAACATTTGACGGCAAACTTAACATCGGATTGATTGAAAATCATATGCACGGATTTGGAGACCAACACCATGCTCAGCCTAAAATTATTTCATTGACACAGTGCACAGAATTAGGTACAGTCTATAGCCGGGAAGAGTTGAAGGAAATATGTGACTATGCACATGCACATAATATGTATGTACATATGGATGGAGCGCGTCTTTCCAATGCTGTCGCCTATTTAGGCTGCTCCCCCCGAGAAATCACAGCAGATGTAGGCATTGATGTTTTAAGTTTTGGAGGTACTAAAAATGGCATGATGTTTGGAGAAGCAGTTATCTTTTTCAACACTTCAACAGCAAACGAAATACCTTTCATCCGCAAACAACTAATGCAATTACATTCGAAGACTCGGTTTATTGCTGCCCAATTTTCGGCAGTATTAAAAGACAATCTATGGCTCAAAACAGCATCTCATGCCAATCGCATGGCTCAAAAACTGGCAAATGAAGCAACTAAAATACCTGGAGTCCGGATTACCCAAGAGGTACAAGGCAATGAAATATTTGCCATCATCCCTCGTGACAAAATACAAGTATTACAAGAAAAATGCTTTTTCTATGTATGGGACGAAAATGCTTCAGAGGTTCGCTGGGTATGTTCTTTTGATACGACAGAAAGTGATATCATAGAATTTGTAAATTTATTACGTGCTGAACTCTGCTAATATGCATGAAGTTGTTGAAACAGAAGACGGAAGCGTCACTCTATATGTGCCAGAACTGAATGAACATTACCATTCAGTTCATGGTGCAATACAAGAAGCCCAACATATATTTTTAGGGGCTGGATTTGATTATTGGCTGGATACTCATCCTAATACACCTTGTCTTCATATTTTGGAAGCAGGATTTGGAACCGGGCTTAATGCATACTTGACATTATTACATGCCCACGAAAAACAACAACCGGTCTGTTACCATACGCTTGAAAAATATCCATTATCACTAGAAGAAATAAAACACCTAAACTATACTATGCAGATTGACTCTTGTGATAAATCATTATTTAATACAATACATACAATCCCTTGGGAAACAGAACAGCAACTGACACCTTTCTTCAGTATATGTAAGCACAAATGCGATTTTCGTGATTTTGATATGCCACCAATATTTGATATTGTATATTTTGATGCTTTTAATCCCGAGGTTCAACCCCATCTTTGGACGACAGAAGTATTTACCCATTTTCACACATCTCTCCATCCGGATGGAATACTTGTTACATATTGTGTAAAAGGAATCGTAAAACAGGCTCTACGGACTGTTGGATTTACAATCAAACGCCTCCCAGGACCTCCTGGGAAACGAGAAATATTACGAGCACACAAAATATAGCATATTTCAAATTATAAATTTGAATACAATGACATCAAAAGAAATCAAGCAACTTCTAGATGAAAAATACAATGAATATTGTCGCTCTGATTTTTTTATAGAAACAGATCCCATACAAATACCCAAAACTTTTGAAAACAAGGAGGATATTGAAATATCAGGATTTCTTGCAGCCTCACTAGCATGGGGACAACGTCCGACAATTATCAAAAAATGTAAGGAACTAATGCACTATATGGATTACGCTCCTTATGATTTTATCATGCATGCGACAGATTCAGAGTTTGAACGTTTCAAATATTTTAAGCACCGAACATTTAATGGCTATGACTGTATTTATTTTATACGGTCGCTAGCAAATATCTACCGGAACAATGGAGGACTTGAAACCATCTTTACCGATTCTTGGCAACAAAATCAAAACATGTTTAAAGTTTTAAGCGACTGGTATCACTGCTTTACGCAAATTCCAGCAGAACCTAGAGTTTTACGCCATATTGCTAATGTTGATAAAGGCTCTGCTTGTAAACGAATCAACATGTTTGTACGCTGGATGGTTCGTAAAGATTCCAAAGGTATTGACTTCGGCTTATGGAAAAATATTCCCATGGCTGCTCTATTAATTCCTCTAGATTTGCACACCGGCAATGTCAGTCGCCAACTAGGATTGTTAAAACGTAAACAGAATGATTCTATAGCCGTAAAAGAACTAACGGAACGTCTTCGAGAATTTGATCCAACTGATCCTATTCGATATGATTTTGCCTTATTTGGACTTGGAGCCTTTACAAAAGAATAAAAACAAGATTACATAAATATTATTCGATTTATTGAATTATGAGAAAAAGATTATGCCCACAATGCAAAATAGCAAATTTTTACGTACTAAACCCTCAAGGCGAGCGTAGATTAGTTTATGTTTCAACAGATTTTGAGGTAATACCTTCCAAACCAGGTGAAAGCCTTGAAGGATTCGATATAGAAACCATCTATTGCCTTGGATGTTCATGGAGCGGATCTCCTAAACGTACAGTAAAATATTAATAAAAAAATAACGGCTTTGATTTAACAAAGCCGTTATAAATTCATCATATTCAGAGTATATTATTTCTGTTTTTTAAATTGTTCATCCATATGGGCAGCAGCACGTCGTCCATCTCCCATTGCTAAAATTACAGTAGCACCTCCTCGTACGATGTCACCACCTGCAAAGAATTCCGGCAAATTAGAACGCATAGTTTCTTCGTCAACGACGATAGTTCCTTTCTTAGACAATTCCAATCCAGCAACGGAGCGCGGAACAATCGGATTGGGCGATACTCCTACTGCAACAACAACAACATCTGCATCGATCAGATACTCGCTACCTTCTATTGGAACAGGACGACGACGTCCGCTAGCATCCGGCTCACCTAATTCCATTTTCTGAACACGTACTTGCTTCACATAGCCACGTTCATCCTTAATATATTCTATAGGATTTGTTAAAGTGATAAATTCACATCCTTCTTCCTTAGCATGCTTTACCTCTTCTAATCGAGCCGGCATTTCTTCCTCGCTTCGACGATAAACAATCATTGCACGTTCTGCCCCCAAACGTCTGGCTGTACGTACCGAGTCCATCGCCGTATTACCTCCACCAACAACGACAACATTCTTACCACGATATACCGGAGTATCTGAAAATTCATTATCAGCACCCATTAAATTCACTCGAGTCAAATATTCATTTGAAGACAAGACACCATTGGCATTTTCTCCCGGTATATTCATAAAATTAGGCAAGCCTGCACCAGAGGCAACATAGAAGCCAGTGAATCCCTCTTTTTTCAAATCCTCAATACCTTCTGTCATACCAACAATAAAGTTTGTAACAAACTTTACGCCCATTTTTTTCAGATTGTCAATTTCGACATCTACAATATGATTCGGCAAACGGAATTCTGGGATTCCATATTTCAATACACCTCCGATTTCATGTAATGCTTCAAATACAGTTACATCGTAACCACGTTTTACCATATCACCGGCAAATGACAACCCCGAAGGTCCGGAACCAATAACAGCAATCTTAATACCATTGGGAGCAGCAACCTCAGGAATAGCTATCTGACCTGATTCTCGTTCAAAATCGGCAGCAAAACGTTCCAAATAACCAATAGCAACAGGAGCTTTTTTCAACTTCTGTAAATAAAAACATTTGGATTCACATTGTTTTTCTTGAGGACAAACGCGTCCACAAACAGCAGGCAAAGCACTAGTACGTTTTAATACTGCAGCTGCTTCTAAAAAATCTCCTCGCTCAATATTTTTTATAAAGCCTGGAATATCGATACTTACTGGACATCCTTCCATACAAGTAGGATTAACACAATCTTGGCAACGTTTAGCTTCTAACATAGCCATTTCTTTCGTCAAACCAGTATTCACTTCCAAACGCTGACTAGTGATACGCTCAGCAGGAGTACGCTCAGGCATTACAACCCGCTCAATAGCAGTACGGTCTTTAGCCTTCATTGAATCTCTCAATTCTTTACGCCACTCTGCATTTCTATCACTTAAAGCACAATCATGATGGTGAACAAACTCTTCCATTTTTTCAGATTCTGCTTTTTTAAATCCTCCTAAACGAGACAACATTTCGTCAAAGTCAATTTCATGAGCATTAAACTCAGGACCATCAACACAGGTAAAACGTGTCTTACCACCAACAGTCACACGGCAAGCACCACACATTCCCGTTCCATCAACCATCAGTGCATTCAAGCTCGCAATTGTAGGTATATCATGTTTACGAGTAAGTAATTCGCAGAACTTCATCATAATTGCCGGACCAATAGTCACACACAAATCTACTTTTTCTCGCTCAATCACTTTCTCCATTCCCACTGTAACAACGCCTTTTTCACCATAGCTCCCATCATCAGTCATAATAATTACTTCATCTGATGTTTCACGGACCTCCTTTTCAAGAATAATCAAATCTTTCGTACGAGCAGCCAAAACACTTATCACACGATTGCCAGCTGCCTTAAATGCACGAATGATGGGTAATAAGGGAGCTACACCAACACCACCACCACATGCCAATACAGTACCAACCTTTTCAATATGAGTTGGTTTTCCTAGAGGGCCTACTAAATCTGTGATATAATCACCCTCATTCAAATCACATAATTTAGTGGAAGAAACACCCATTTTCTGAACCACTAAAGTAATTGTCCCTTGTTCAACATTTGCATCCGAAATCGTTAACGGCATACGTTCACCTTTTTCGCCTACACGCACAATTACAAAATTTCCCGGTTTACGCGAACGCGCAATCAGCGGAGCTTCTACGACCAACTGAACTACACGTTCAGAGAAATACGTCTTTTTCAGAATTTTATTCATCTCATTTATAGTTTGCAATTATAACTTACTTTGCATGTTTCCCCCTCTTCTCATATCACATTACAGCATACAAAGTTACTCTCTATTTTCGCACAAACAATCATTTAACACAAAATTAAACAAAAACGTCTATATTTGTATTTTAATTAAGACCGTAAAGAATATAGACGGTCTTTTCAATTATTGCTTAATATAAAACGCCATGAAAAACGAAAGAAAAAATCGTATAAATGTAGTATATTCTACAAATCCTGATTACAATTACGAATATTCTGAAGAAGAAATCATTGAAACAGTACCACCAGAAAAACAAAACCTTCGCGTCCTGCTTGACTCCAAACAACGCAAAGGAAAAATAGTCACACTTATTCAAGGTTTTGTTGGATGTGAAGACGATTTAAAAGAACTTGCCAAACTACTAAAAAATAAATGTGGTGTAGGAGGCTCAGTCAAAGACGGAGAAATAATTATTCAGGGAGAGGTAAAAGATAAAGTTATAACAATACTACGAGACAATCATTACAGAACAAAATAGAACAAAGGCTATGAGTTATAAGCTCATAGCCTTGTACTCAATAAACCAAGACACTTACAACCATTTTACTAATGCGAAATCTTGTCTATGAGGCAACAATCCATTTTTAGGATAAATACGTATAGCTAACATCAATAATCCAGGAGAGTCGGCAGTTACTTCTATACGATAAAGAGCAACACTTCCTTCTTGCTCTACCGGAGTAAAATCCCGCCTAGCACGTATAACTTGTCTACCATGTTCTTGTTCTGCGACAACCATCTCAACACCAACTTCATGCATATTCAATTCTCCTAACTCCAATTTCACTTCCCCACTATATGACTTTCCTAACGCAATCACTTGCTTTGAACGATTGGGCAAAGTCAGTCCTACTAATTCAATATTATCCCATTCTCTGCTCACTTTACGTTTCCATTCTGTAATTTTTGTAGCCATTTCATAGTTATTAGCTATCATTTTATGATAACGCTCAGACATTGGTATGTAATATTGACGTTCATAATCTTCAAGCATTCGATTCGTTGTAAAATTAGAAGCTACTTTTGCAATCGTATTTTTAATCATACATATCCATTGTGGAGATAATCCGCTTTGGTCTTTTTCATAGAATAACGGAGCAATATCATCATCAATAATGTTATAAATCATTTCTGAATCCAATTCATCCTGTAGTCCCTGATTTTCAAAAGTACGTTTTGCAGGTAACATCCATCCTGCATCTGCACGATACCCTTCCACCCACCATCCATCTAATACACTAAAATGCATAACTCCATTCATCGCAGCTTTTTCACCACTAGTACCAGAAGCCTCCAAAGGACGAGTCGGTGTATTCATCCAAACATCCACTCCACGCACTAATCTTTTAGCTAAATCCATATCATAATTAGGTAAAAATACTATCTTACCTATAAATTGCGGCAATTTAGATACCTCAACAATTCTCTTTATCAAATCTTGCCCTGCTTTATCTGCAGGATGCGCTTTACCTGCAAAAATAAACTGCACTGGATGAGTCGGATTATTTACAATCTCATCCAAACGGTCTAAATTCCGAAACAATAAATGCGCACGTTTATAAGTCGCAAAACGACGAGCGAAACCGATAGTCAAGACATCATCTCTCAATGTTTCCTGTATTTTAATCACTTGTCTTGGCGTAAAATAAGGAACCTTCACCGGATCGACCAATATCTTATTCTTTATATAATCTATCAACTGCTTACGCAATTTTGTACGCACTTCATAAATTGTCGCGTCTAGTACTGAATAAATTTCCTCAAAGCACTTCTTATCATAATGGTGCATTTTAAAATCTTCTCCAAAAATCTTCTCTTCTATCTTCTTCCATTCGGGAGCTGTCCAAGTAGGATAGTGAACTCCATTAGTTACATAACTAATATGCAATTCTTCCGGAGCATATCCTGGCCACATACCCTTAAATATATCCTTACTTACATCACCATGTAAACGACTAACACCATTCACTTCTTGAGCTAAATTTGCAGCAAGCAAACTCATAGAAAACTTCTCATTTTGATCAGCTACATTAATTTTTCCAAGACCAAGCAATTGCTCCCAACTAATTTTTAGACGGTCTGCATAGTGAGAAATATAAGTTCTCAACATATTTTCAGAGAATGCATCATGACCTGCTGGCACTGGTGTATGTGTCGTAAATAAAGAAGATGCCCTCACAACTTCCATTGCCTCTGCAAAAGAAAGATGTTCATCCGTAATATATTCTTTCAAACGCTCCAAGCCTATAAAAGCTGCATGCCCCTCATTACAATGATATATTGAAGCTTGAATACCCAATTTACGCAGAGCTTGAATACCTCCACATCCTAATACCAATTCCTGCTTTAAACGGTTTTCCCAGTCTCCACCATACAAATGATGTGTGATACTTTGATCTTCCGGTAAATTTTCTTCAAAATCCGTATCCAATAAATACAACTCAATCCTACCTACATCAACTCTCCAAATACGGGCATATACATTGCGACCAGGAAACACCAAACTAACAGTCATCCAATTACCATCTTTATCACGAACTGGAGTCACTGCAATTTTCATAAAATCTTGAGCCTCATATTCTGCTTCCTGTTCTCCATTTGCAGATAATTTCTGTGTAAAATACCCGTAACGATAAAGAAGTCCAACTGCCGTTATTTTCGTTCCTTTATCACTTGCTTCTTTTAAATAATCTCCAGCAAGTATACCCAATCCTCCTGAATATATTTTTAAAGATGAATGCAAACCATATTCCATACTAAAATAAGCAACGCCATCTCCAGACATATCATTTTTCATTGCCATATATTCATAAAATTGTGCAGACACATCATTTAATTTTTTTACAAATTCTGCATCATTTGCCAATTCTTGATACCGACTCAATGATATTGAATCTAACAAAATAATAGGATTATGTTCACAAGCCCTCCATACTTCTGCATCAATCAGATAAAATAACTCACGAGCCTCATCGTGCCAACACCACCAAAGATTTTGGCACAACTCTTCCAATGCAATTAATTTATCTGGTATAGAACGATGAATCATCACACTCACCCAACTTGGATTATTTACAGACAATTGCTTTTCAATATACGAGACTTCATTATTTATAGGTAGTTGCATATCTTTCAAACGCATTTCAGTCCGCCCCAAAGCTATATCATACGCATTACGATAATACTCTAACAAATTATCCCACAGAGCAATTTTAGATACATCTTTTGCATTATCACGGGCATAATTCAGTTGCTGCACACTTCCTTCTAAATAACTTTTCACCCAATCTGCAATTTCAAATGCCACATTTCTACTGTCACTATCTCCACGTTGGATAACTTCAATACCCGGATGATTTATATTATAATGTTCTTTTACCCACAAGCCAAAACCTGCCAAAGAAGTTGTAATTGTTGGAACTTTAAATGCCAAACTTTCCAATGGTGTATACCCCCATGGTTCATAATATGATGGAAAAATTGTGAGATCCATACCGATTAACAAGTCATAATAAGGCATATTAAACACTCCATCATTACCATTAAGATAGCTTGGAACAAAGAAAATTTTAACCTTATCATTTTCTCCATTATTCAACTTCATCACCTTAATCCTATTCATCACAGCATCATTCACCTCATCAGTCAGATAATGTGTCAAATATAAATTTTTTGCAGGAGTAGCTTGATTTGGTTGTTGCAAATTATGTAACAACTCTTTATTAGGATCAGAATGGCTTGCTGGCACTAAAATAAAAGCCAAAACTTCCCTATCCAAACCACTTTCTCCATTCAAACGTCCCATTGCGTCAATAAAAACGTCGATTCCTTTATTACGGAACTCATAACGCCCACTTGTTCCCACAATCAATGCATTTTCATCCACAGGACGACCTAATAAAGCTTGAGCTATCTGTAAAAACTTTTCCCGAGCACAGACTCGTTTTTCAAACCATTCATCTTCTTTAGGGGTAAATACATTTTCAAATCCATTAGGTGTAATCAAATCTACTTCCTTATTTAGAAAATGCGCACACTCAATTGCTGTAATATCACTTACAGTTGTAAAACAATCAGCATTCCATGCAGAAGCTTTTTCTAATGACTGTTTTGATACAACATTAAAACGACGCGCCAACTCTTCAGGAACATAATTCTTCATTTCACCATACAAAGGCAAGTTATTTCCAGCTACACACCGCCCTAATACAGTAGCATGAGTTGTAAATACACAACCAACTTGAGGCAGGGCACTCTTTAAATACAATAATCCAGCACCAGTCATCCATTCGTGAAATTGTGCTACAACCTGCTGCCGAAGTGAAGTATGAAAACGAACAAAACTTTCTATAACCTTACCCGAAGCATATCCAAATAAAGCTGGTTCAATATAATCCCACTGCCCACTCAGTGAATCTAATTTATATTTCTCCCAAAAAGAAGCAAAAATCGTATCTTTTTGTGTAATAAAAGTACTAAAATCAATTAATATAACAATGGGTTTACCCATAACATTCCATCTACCAACTTTGATGCGAAGCCCCTCCTGAATTGCCTTTTGCCTCCAAGAACGGAATAATTTAGAGTCATCTATAAACTCCGGATTCTGCTCCGTATATCTCCATACATCAGGTCCGACTAAGATATGGCTATCACCATATTCTTTCACCATGTTTAATGCTTTGGTAGATACTACCGTATGGATACCACCCACTTTATTACATACTTCCCAACTTACTTCAAATAAGTATGCAGGTTTCTTTAATCTACTATTATTCATTGTTAGTGTGTTTAAATGCTTACAATATTAATTATTTTCAAGCTTCAATATCTATTTTTCCTACTGCTTCTTCTTTTTTTCTTCCTTACCTCCTTTTTTATCATAAGCTTTTTCAACTCTCAAAATAAAATCACTTAGAACATTCATATAATTTATGAAAGCCTCATAAGGAGTTGCATATGGAGTAAAATATTGATGAATAGCACCATCTGAAAACAACTTCGTACACATATAATAAAAATGGTCGCTGGCTTGTAAACAATTAAAATCATGTAACAATCCTTCATCTTTCAATTCAATCACTTTGTCACGAATCTTATATAATTCCTCATGCGCTTCATTCTGTAATTCATTACCTAGCCAGGCCGTTAAATCTCTTTCTTCGTCAGCCCATGAAATAGGATAAGGAACATTTAGAGGAGCCACTGGCTGGTGCTTTAATACTGCCTCATGCGGAGTCAAAAATTCAAAATCTGTTGAAGCATAAATCTGTTCTGGCAAAGCAGACAAAAAATCAAAAATCCCAGTTTCAGCAGGCTGGTGTTCACCAAAAGTTTCATAATCCATAAATAAATTAATTAATTCCCCTTCTGTAGAACCAAGCCATGAGGCATATTTATCAGCAGTCAAAGGCCATTGCTCCCAACAATGATCCGAAAAACGGAAAGCAAGATCATCACTTAATCTGAAATTTTTTAATAAAAGCTTCAACTTAGGATTAATTGAATTTGTATAAATATAATTCGGACTCTTCCAACCTAATATATGCCGAGCTCCTTCTGTCAGCATCGTAGAAAATCCCAATTTTGCAACCATCTCTCCAATTTCATCCGAATAAACAAGCTCAGTATTTCTAAAAGATACAGGTTTTACTCCAAAGACTTTCTCTATTAAGTCTATATGTAATTTAACCTGATGTTTAAATTCCTCTTCACTCACCACACATGCCAAAGAGTGCGAATAAGTTTCTGCTAGGAATTCCACACAACCAGTTTCAGCTAATTCTTTAAAACTGTCAATTACTTCTGGAGCATACATTCTAAACTGCTCTATGGCCAAACCTGTTATTGAAAAACTTACTTTAAAATTCTTACCATACCTCTTAATCAAATCTAACAACACCCGATTAGCAGGCAAATAACAACGATCAGCAACCCTACGAGTAAACAAACGATTAGCAAAATCATCATAGTAATCACTATGCTTACCAATATCAAAAAAATGATACTGTCTCAAACGAATCGGCTGATGAACCTGGAAATACAAGCATAAAGTTCTCTTTCCCATAATATTTGTTTTTTACTTTATTTCAACTCTTCATATATCTGTTTCAGTTTTAAAGCGGCATTTTCCCATTTTAAAGTATTCACCTCATTTAAACCATATTTTGCAGCAAATTCAGATAAAGCTGGATATGCAAGCAAAGCATAAATAGCATCAGCTAGCGCATCAACATCCCAAAAATCAACCTTAATAGCGCGTTTCAACACTTCGGCAACCCCCGATTGTTTTGAAATTATTGTTGGTACACCTGAACGCATAGCCTCTAACGGAGAAATTCCAAATGGCTCTGACACAGATGGCATAACATACACATCACTATAAGCAAACATCTTCTGCACATCCTGTCCTCTTAAAAATCCCGTAAAGTGAAACTTTGTAGCAATTTTTAATTGTGCTACTCTACGAATGGAACGATTCATTAAATCACCACTTCCTGCCATTACAAAACGGACATTAGGATAACGTTTAAGCACCTTATTTGCTGCTTCTATAAAATATTCCGGTCCTTTCTGATAAGTTATTCGTCCTAAAAAAGTCACTACTTTTTCTTGTACACCACGTTCTACTTTCATATCTGAATAAGACTGAAAATCTACCGCATTATGTATAGTTACCACCTTATCAGGATTAATCTTATAACGATTGATTACAATATCCCGTGTCAAATTACTAACAGTAACAACTCGGTCTGCTTCCAACATACCTTGCTGTTCTAAATTATACACAAGCTGATTTACATTCTCGCCACTACGATCAAATTCAGTCGCATGTACGTGCACCACCAATGGCTTACCGGAAACCCTCTTTGCTGCAATACCAGCAGCATAAGTCAACCAATCATGCGCATGAATCACATCAAATTGTTGTTGACTGGCTATCGTTGCAGCAACTAGTGCATATCGCCCTACTTCTTCCATCAGATTTGCACCATACTTACCTGAAAACTGAAACTTATTTTTAAATCCAATACGTATTTCCCTCCCCTGTTCACGAATACTTTCTGCAACCTCTCGCTCAAAACGTTCTGGATCCATGTAAGGAATTAAATTAGAACCTATCTCCATAAAATTGATATTTTTCCAATATTCTTCCACTTCATGGTATTCATACAAAGACTCTACATCGCTTGCATTAATAATTCTAACAGAACTTTGGTCTTCATCGCCGCTTGCTTTCGGCATAACAAATAATACCTCTACTCCTTGTTTGGCAAGCCCTCTCGTCAATCCTAAACAAGCTGTTCCCAAACCTCCTGCAATATGAGGTGGAAACTCCCAGCCGAACATTAAAACTCTTGTCTTCATTGACTATTTTTTACATATTTTTTAATCATTGCCATACTTCTCAGTATCTCACCAACACTCCAAGCTTGTGAAATACATCCATTAGGTGTATATGGAGGATTACCATCATATATTTCATTCACAGAACATACACCATAAACTGTCATATCATCTTCAAAACCAGCTAAAAGATTTTTTGCTTCTTTCGCAAAAGATTTTCCATAAAGACGGAAGTTTGCTTCAATATAAGGTCCTATTAACCAAGCCCAAACAGTCCCCTGATGATAAGCCTGATCTCGTTCCATCTGATTCCCTTCATATTGACCTTTATAAAGACTATTTCTGGGTGACAATGTACGTAAACCACGAGGTGTCAATAACATTCCCTTAACGACATCCAATACATCACGTTTCATCTCATCACTCAAAGGACTGTATTCCAAAGAACAAGCAATAATCTGATTCGGTCGAACATATAAATTCTGACCTTCTTCATTTACATAATCAGCTAAATAATTCACGTTCTCATTCCAAAACACCTTTATAAAACTATCTTTTACACGAGAAGGCATATCCTGCCATTCTCTAATAAATTTCTCGTCTCCAGCTTTATCAGCAAGCTTTAAAGTATAACAAATTGCATTATACCACAACGCATTTATTTCCACTTGATAACCTCCACGCGGAGTTACAGGAACACCATTCACAACAGCATCCATCCAAGTTAACGCTTTGCCAGGTTCATCTGCCCATATCAGATTGTTTTCAGCCATCTTAATATAGTCATTCACACCGTCGCGAAATGCTTTCAAAACACTCTTCATTTTAGCCCCATAATTCTTCCATACAGATGCATCATCTTTTAAGACATCACCATATTCTTGCACAGCCTTAAAAAACCACATTGGAGCATCCACAGAATTATAAGCCGCATCTTTATCTTTACCTATATTAGGGAACAATCCGTTATTAATCTGTCTTATCATCGTATCCAATACTTCCTTACACGTCTTTATATCACCTGATGCAGATAATGTTAACCCCGGCAAAGCAATAAATGTATCACGCCCCCATCTTCCAAACCAAGGATAGCCAGCAACAATTTCCGTATCCTTACCTCTACGCACAATAAACTGAGATGCAGAATATTTTAAACAATTCTCAAAACTATTTCTAGGCGCACGCTCATCAACCAATTTCTGAAACTTAGTTTTTAATCGACTAGGAGAAGCCTCCTCTATTGAAGCTGAAAAAATTACACTTTCCCCTTTTTTAATTGGAAATTCAAAATACCCTGGAACAAATAAATCTTCTTGATACTCGTATCCTCTATTTTGCTCTTCTGTATACTCTATATTATAATACCAATCAGGGACTGCTATAAATTCATTTTTCTTATTTATTTGCATATTCAGCGATGGAAAACCATTATATAACTTAGAACGAATTCCATTCTCCAGTGGCTGATATTTCGTGTTTGCCATCATATTTGCTTTTGACAAAGCATGAATATTCCGATAGGCCAAAAATGGCTTTAAACGCAATATTGTATCAGAATGAGCATCCAACAATGTATACCGAATAAGCACTTGGCCTTCATTATGAACTAACACCATCTCCTTCTTCAATTTCACTCCTCCCACACGATAAATCAAAGTAAAGACTGGCTCATACTCAAAATCAACAATATATTTATGTCCACGCGGCTCATAATTACCCGGATATTTATGAATACTCAAATTAAATTCTTGACCATGCTGAATAATAGTCTCATCCAAAGAAGACAACAACACATGATTCACCCCTCCAAATTCTTCAATAGGAACAATCAATAATCCATGATACTTACGAGTATTACAACCAATAATCGTTGAAGACATATATCCCCCTGCACGATTTGTTGCCAACACCTCACGTTTCAGTGAATACTCCAAATTCACCAATTCATCCTTATTAAACTTTAAATAAGCCATACATTTATATCATTAATCTTTTCAATCTTCATATTTTAATACAAATCCTGATCTTGCCGGGAGGTATAAACTCAACCAATTTTTCCCATCTCTGGAAAGTGTAAAATGCTCCAAATTATCGTCTTGCCTACCAAAACCGCCAAAACGTTTAGAGTCTGTATCCAAACTTATAATATACTTGCCAACCTGTGCCTCAAACATATAATCTGTAAACGATTGGGTTGGATTAAAATTAAATACAAACAGATAATCACCTCTTCCAAAAACCAACACTTGTTGTTCATTATTTCTAACCACAGGTTCTGGTGTATCAGAAAAAAAATATTTCATCTTGGCCAAAGCAATCATTTCTTTATCAAATTCATTCAAAAAATGAAATTTCAAATTTCTATCATCAACCAAACTCCATTGTCTACGCGCATGATCGTAACTCCAATTATTCCCCTCTCGTGGAAAATCTATCCATTCGGGATGTCCGAACTCATTGCCCATAAAATTCAAATATCCATCACCAGCTGTTGACAATGTTAATAGACGAGCCATTTTATGCAAAGCCATGCCACGATCTATTACGATATTTGTATCAAACACACTCATTCCCGTATAAATCTCTTTGTCTACAAGACGGAAAAAAAATGTTTTATCCCCCACCAAAGCTTGGTCATGGCTTTCAACATAACTTATAGTATGCTCTTCTGGTCGTTTATTTGTCAATTCATAAAATAAATCTCCGACATGCCAATCTTCATCACCTTTTTCTTTTACCAATTTTATCCAATAATCCGGAACACCCATACTCATTCTAAAATCAAAACCAATTCCACCGCTTTCAAATGGCATCGCCAATCCTGGCATCCCACTCATATCCTCTGCGATAGATATCATATTAGGATTCACTTCATGGCATAGTTTATTGGCTAATGTCAAATAAGTAATCGCATCTTCATCTTGATTTCCATCATAATAGAATTTATATTCTGTAAAATCTCGTCCCAAACCATGATCCCAATATAACATACTCGTTATTCCGTCAAATCGAAAACCATCCAGATGGAACTCTTCCAGCCAATATTTACAATTAGATAAAAGAAAAGAAACCACTTCGTTTTTTCCATAATCAAAACAACGAGAATTCCACAATTTATGCTCACCTCGCTCTCCTGAATAAAAATACTGACCATAATCGCCAGCAAAACAGCTCAACCCTTCCACCACATTCTTCACAGCATGCGAATGAACCAAATCCATCACAACAACAACACCAAAACCATGAGCTTCATCAATCAAGCGTTTCAAATCATCAGGAGTTCCAAACCGAGAACTGACAGCATAAAAATTAGATACCTGATATCCAAACGACCCATAATACGGATGCTCTTGAATTCCCATCAACTGTAACGTATTATACCCTAAATCAACAATTCGAGGCAATATATAAGCGCGGAATTCATTAAATGTTGCAACCCTCCGATTTTCCATACTCATCCCTATATGAGCCTCATAAATCAATGGATGGTCAACTCTATCAGGTTGTGCATATTTCCAATGATATTGCTTGTTCGGCTGCCAGACTTCAGCAGAAAAAACTTTAGAAATATCATCCTGAACCACTCTGCGTACATACGTCGGTATTCTCTCTCCGCAGCCACCCTGCCATTCCACCCATAATTTATACTTCATTCCATGCCACATTTCCTCCCTTGGCAACAACACTTCCCACACACCGCCACCAATATCCTTCAATCGAAACTCTTCACGCTTCACCCATTCATTAGATTCACCGATTATATAAATAGCCGTTGCATTAGGAGCCCATTCTCGAAAAACCCAATTTCCATCTTCCCGCTCATGCAAACCAAAATACAAATGATTATTGAAAACATCCGATAAACGATACTTGCGGTTAGTATATTCCAATTCTCGCAATATGCTCTTCTCATGCCTTCTGCGAATAACAGAAAGGAAAGGCTCTAATAAAGGATCAGGCAAGGTTACATCAAATCTCATTTTACCTTATATTTTAACTGATATTTACATCCTTACCACAATAAATCTTCTCATCAAGAAGTTTATTGTTCCGCCATATTCTAACGGACACCCAAACGTTTTACGTAATTCTATAAATTAAAGTTCTCATTCCCTGCTAAAAATACATCCATACTCTAGAAGAAATGTCTCTCTTTCTCACTTGAATCACAAAAAACGTTTAGTCTAGCTCTGTTTCCGAAAGATATGAAACAAAAAATCAATCCACAAATTTTTATCTATATTTTAACTACCAAAATTTGCATATTACATAACTATTATATAACCATTACAAAATCTACACCATTTTGCTACAAGTTGATTACAAAATGCAGTTAATTATTGCTATTTCCACATTCCACTTATTTCACTATCTTCGCACAATTAAAAATCAAAGAAAAGAAGCATCAATTAAACTTACACAGATGAATATAGATAATCTATTATTGACAACAGCATATTTCCCCCCTATTTCCTATTTTTCAGCCATAAACGAAGCCGAACATATCTTCATTGAGCAATATGAAAATTTTGGGAAACAAAGTTACCGGAATCGTTGTGAAATTATGACTGCAAATGGAATCATCCCTCTTTCAGTACCTGTAGCAAAAGCCAATAGCAAGACACTAGTAAAAGACCTGAAAATCGTATATACAACTAATTGGCAAAAACTCCATTTTAAAAGCATTGAATCCGCTTACAAAAATTCGCCTTACTATGAATATTATATTGATGATATAATCCCATTTTTTGAAAAAAAAGAAACATTTCTTTTTGATTTAAACAATGTTATACTAGCTACCGTTTCAGATTTGCTGAAGCTAAAAAAAGACATTTCATACACAGCAGACTATATCCCAGAAGGTTGTCAAAACTATACTGATTTAAGAACTGCCATCCACCCCAAAGCCTCACATCGTAGTCCAGGAATAGAATTTCCATCACATCCATATAGACAGACATTTAGCGACAGATTTCCATTTACAGCAAATTTAAGCATCCTTGATTTAATTTTTTGCTGTGGCCCTGATGCTAAAGAAAAATTATAAATTATGGATTAAAGTATACGCCTGATCACCTTGAGATTGTGCGTATACCTCTTCAACTCATCGTTATAAATACCTTGGTGATCTATTCTGTCCACCCTCACTCTTCCTGATGCATGAATAATTCTTTTCTGCTTCCAAATAATCCCGACATGAGTGATATTACCAACTTCATCACCAAAAAAAGCTAAATCTCCCGGTAATGCCTCCTCTATAAACGAAAGGTCCTGTCCACAAACCACTTGTTGTGAAGCATCTCTTGGCAGACTGATTCCAATCAAACGATACACGATCTGAGCTAATCCCGAACAATCAATCCCGTATGGAGAACGCCCCCCCCAAAGATAGGGTGCATTATAATACATCAATGCATAACTCACCAATAAATCTCGCAAATTCTGCTCCCCTTTCCCTTGCGTTTTACTCACTAAGGTATATACAGCATCACCAACCTGCATCTTATTTGTTTCGACATCAAAGAATGGCAAAACACTACCTGCAACAATCAATTTATTCCCCCAATCCCCGTCTTTCACTACAATATTGAAAACCTCCGTCGCTAACAAATGTTCTCTACTTTGGTAAGCTCGAAAATATTCTTCACTGATAGGTACACACATTTTTCTATCAATCCAACCTTCATATCCATCATGCAATAAACGTACATAAACCCATTTCTCAGCCTCTTCCAAAATTTCATACAACTCTCCGAAAAGAACTTGAGACACCATTTCACTTCTTTCCGATTGCTCCCTCCTCATTGGAATAATACTTAGATCTGCTATACCGAAAGCCATAACCATATTATTTAATCAAAATATTCTTATAATAACATCAGTATCAACATTTGTGCTGTCAAAACTCGCAAAAACATAGTCAAAGGATACACAGTAGCATAACCGACGGCTGGCATATCATTTCCAGCAACACTATTGGCATATGCCAAAGCAGGCGGATCTGTAGTACTACCTGCAATCAATCCCATCAATGTAAAATAATTAACTTTATAAACCAATCTTGCAATTAGACCAACAATCATCAGCGGAACAAAAGTAATGATAAACCCATAACCTATCCAAGCATACCCTCCATTCACAACCGTATCCACAAACCCAGTACCTGCATCCAAACCTACACAAGCCAAAAATAAAGAGATACCTATTTCACGCAACATTAAATTAGCACTCATTGTTGTATAAGTAACCAACTTAAAATGTGGACCAAATCTACTTATCAATATGGCAATAATCAATGGCCCTCCAGCCAACCCCAACTTAACAGGCTGCGGTATACCAGGAAAAACAAAAGGAATACTTCCAAGCACAATACCTAAAGCTATTCCTAAGAAAATAGGCACAAGATTCGGCTCGCGCAAGCGACGCAACGAATTACCTAAACGTTTTTCAACATTTGCAATATTCTTTTCCGGTCCCACAACCGTAACTCGGTCTCCCATCTGCAACTCTAAAGCTGGACTAGCAACCAAATCCACACCAGCACGATTCACTCTTGTCACATTAACACCAAATCCACCTCTCAAATGCAATTGTCCCAATGTCTTGCCATTAATCTCCGAACGCGTAATTAAAATGCGTCTCGACACCATATTCTCATCAATCTGATCCCAATCAGACTGATTCATTTCAATTTGCATACCAAGAAAAGCTACAATCGCTTCCACATCCTGCTTTGCAACAATAACAAACAAACGGTCATCTTCCTGCAAACGTGTATTAGAAGTGGCAACTTCCAAGTCTCCATTTTTATTTAAGACTCTAGAAATAACAAACTTCTTGTTCATCAACCCTGCAACTTCTCGAATTTCTTTACCAAATAATCCTGGATTCTTCACTAAAATTGAAACATGAGTTGCATGTGATGCCTTTTCACCGGCTTTACTTTCAACCTCCTCAGCTTCCTTATCCAAACGGATTCTAAAAATATAACGTATAAGAATAATGGCTAAGATAATACCAACAACACCTAAAGGATAAGCGACAGCATATCCCATTGCAATCTGCGACCCTTCATTACCGGTCATATCAAAATAGGCTTGTTGAGCAGCTCCTAATCCGGGAGTATTTGTCACAGCTCCCGACAGTATACCAACCATAATTGTTGCATCCAAATTTGTAATCTTATAGACAACATAGGTTGTTATAACGCCTAATACCACAACCATTGTTGCCAAAAGATTCAACGTCATTCCCCCTTTCTTAAAAGAAGAAAAAAATCCAGGTCCAACTTGCAAGCCAACAGAAAACACAAACAATATTAGACCAAACTCTTTTAAGAAATGCAAAGCTTGCGCATCCATCCGCATCCCAAAATGACTCAGAATAATCCCCACAAAAAGAATCCAGGTCATCCCCAATGATATCCCTGCTACTTTTACCTTACCTAGTAGAATACCTATAAAAACAACAACAGCAATCAACAGAATTGAATGTCCAATTCCAGATCCGAACAACAAACCGTTAATCCACTCCATATAAAAATAATTAAGTCAATTACATAAAGTTGCAAATTTAATAAAAACACTAATAACTAACAGCATTTCCTAAAACAAAAAAAATCGGTTGACGATAAATCGCCAACCGACTCTTAAAAAATATCGCAGAAGTTATTTTTTCTGTCCTCTCTTTTTATATTCCTCCAAGCCCTGTTTCAAGAATTCTACAAAAGCATCCTTGTCCAAGTTATGGCCACGAGCAGGAGCTAATACATGCTGCTGTAAATCATCATCGTGACCTCCACGGCTATCTAACAGAATGTAGTTAGGCTGAGCATTAGATGCAAATTTCTTAATCTGAAAATCTGCATTTTTCTTAGCCAAAGTTTTTTTCTTTTTGCCGTCATATTCAGATACATACCATTCTTCTTCCGGCAATTTTGTTTTATCGTCTACATAAAGAGCACAAATTACATACTCTTCTTTCAACATTTTCATTACGCGAGGATCAGCCCATACAGTCTGCTCCATTTCACGGCAATTTACACAACCATGACCTGTAAAATCGATAAACAAAGGCTTATCTTGAGCCTGAGCACATTTTAAAGCTTGTTCATAATCGAAATATCCTTCCAAGCCATGAGCTAAATGCAAGAAATCTGCATATTTAGGAGCTTCACATTCTGCAGGTTTAGCAGAAGCAGCTGTAGCACCTGCACTTACAGTAATGTTTTTCATTTCCTCACGAACAATACGTCTCACGTCAAAATCGATAGTCTCCTGCGGTGGGAAATAACCAGCCAAAGCTTTCAACGGAGCACCGAACATACCAGGAATCAAATATATTACAAAAGTAAATGTTGCAATAATAAACATTAATCGAGGCACTCCAATATAAGGCAATTCGCTATCATGTGCAAATTTCAACTTGCCCATCAAATAAAGTCCCTGCAATGTAAATACAGCCACCCAAATTGCAATATATACCTCACGGTCTAAGATTCCCCAGTGGTAAGTTTGGTCTGCAACCATCAAGAATTTAAAACCAAGAGCCACCTCTATGAAACCTAAGACAACCTTCACAGAATTCAACCAACCACCAGATTTAGGCAGATTGCTCAATTTTGACGGGAAGAATGCAAAAAATCCAAATGGAAGAGCAACCGCTACAGAGAAACCTAACATACCAATGATAGGACGCAAAACAGAACCACGTGCAGCCTCAACCAAAACAGTTCCTACAATAGGAGCTGTACATGAGAAAGAAACCAACACTAATGTGAAGGCCATAAAAAATGCACCGACATAACCACCTTTATCAGCTTGAGCATCTGACTTATTTACAATCCATGACGGCAATACGATTTCAAAAGCACCAAAGAAAGATGCAGCAAAAATCATAAAGATAACAAAGAAGAATACATTCGGAACCCAGTTTGTACTCAACCAGTTAATAAAATCAGGACCCAGCAACATAGAAATAATCAATCCTAATGCTGTATAGATCGCAATAATAGATAAAGAGAAGAAAATAGCTTTAGCTTTAGCCTTAGCCTTATTAGAATCTCCATGCATAAAGAAAGAAACCGTCATAGGAATCATCGGGAATACACAAGGCATTACCACAGCAGCCAAACCGGCTACAAATGCACCCCAGAAAAACAGCCACAAAGATTCATCTTTTTCTGCCTCTTTCTTATCAACAGAAGCAGCCTCTACTTTTACTTTAGCACCGTTAATTTTGATACTGAACTCTTCATCAAACATTACACATTGTCCTTCACGACATGCTTGATACTCTAAAGTTCCCTTTACAGCAGTGATAGAAGCATCAGTAATTTTCACTTTTTGAGTAAGTACATACTCACTTTCAAACGACCATACCTCAACACCGAATACAGCATCCTGAGCTTTGACCGGTTCATTCTCTGTAGTTCTACCTATCAATTCAATACCTTTTCCAGCATTTTCAATCGATAGAGTTTTAGCCATAGGCCCTCCTTCCGGAGTGTACATTGAATAAACATGCCAACTCGGCTCAATAGTAGCTTTGAATACTAATTCATATTCATTGTTTCCCAGGCTTTTCTGGGAAAACGACCATTTAGCAGGATTTTCTACCTGTGCAGACACAGTAAAAATTCCTACGATGAACGTTAATAAAAAAGCAAACAATCCTTTTTTCATAAATTTACCTCGTGAATTATTAATAAAGTGATCTTTTATCTTCATTCTTGAGCACATTGAGTGCAAAAATTCTACACAAAAATATTATTAATTTTTTTTTACAATAAATCTAAATCCAAGTTTAACAGATGATTTATAGGGCTGACAGTCTTTTTCAAGTTTCTTTAAGAAGCACTCTTATAAAAAAGAGACTAAAAGCTTTCCACCACTACACATCCACTTTTAGTCTCTAAATATACGCTCATCCCCTTCTTTTAATCTTCTAATTCCCTATTATATTTATTATAAAAATGGTATTCATAAATATAATAAGAAGGGACATCTATCACTCTCAAAGAGATACGGTATCTAAAAGCCCACTTCCTGCGTAAAGACCAAAATCCTTTTTTCAGATAAGCTCCAACAAATGGGTGCACTTTCAATACGATATTCTTGTTTTTCTTCTCGCTGGCATAGTATTCAAGCATATCTTCAATCTTATCTATCACCAAAATAGCTGCCTCTGCCTTACCTGTTCCATGACACACGGGACATTCCTCCATTGTATCGACAGTCATTGCGGGACGCACACGCTGCCGGGTAATCTGCATCAGTCCGAACTTACTCAATGGCAAAATCGTATGCTTGGCTCGGTCTATTTCCATACATTCACGCATTTTGTCAAAAAGCTGCTGACGATGTTCTGCCTTTAACATATCAATAAAGTCGATAACAATAATCCCGCCCATATCCCTAAGCTGCAATTGTCGCGCGACCTCTTCTGCCGCAGCAAGATTCACTTCCAAAGCATTGGTTTCTTGATCATCGCCCAACTTTGTACGATTACCGCTATTCACATCGATAACATGAAAAGCTTCTGTATGTTCAATAATTAAGTAAGCTCCATTCTTAAAAGAAACAGTCTTACCTAAAGAAGATTTTATCTGCTTGTCTACACCGAAATGATCCAAAATGGGGATTTCGGGAGATACATATTTTACAATATCCTGTTTTTCAGGAGCGATTGTACTGAGGAAATGTCTAATTTCTTTACTTAAAGTGATATCATTCACATAGACATTTTCAAAAGAGGGATTAAGAATATCCCTTAAAATAGCACTAGTCCTATCTATTTCACCTAAAACAAGTTTAGGCGGTTCCATTTCACGGATATGCTTAAAGGCAGTTTCAAAGCGCTCCACTAATTCTTTCAACTCAGCATCAAAAACTGCAACTTTTTTTCCTTCAGCAACCGTGCGCACAATCACCCCGTAATTCTTCGGTTTGATACTTTCTATCAAACGTTTCAATCGCTTCCGTTCTTCTTGCGATTTAATTTTTTGAGATACTGACACTTTATCAGCAAAAGGCATCAATACAAGATTTCTACCAGCAATGCTCAGCTCTGAAGTCAAACGTGGACCTTTGGTAGAAATAGGTTCTTTTGCAACTTGCACTGCCACCCATTGTCCCACTGTCAGTATATCAGAAATTTTTCCATTCTTAGCTATTTCAGGTTCAAGCTTCAGCTTAGACACAGGCATTCCCTTACGGGCAATACACTGCTTAATATAGCTATCCAAAGAATGGAATTGCGGACTTAAATCCAGGTAATGTAAAAAAGCATCCTTTTCATACCCCACATTCACAAAAGCAGCATTCAATCCGGGCATAATTTTCTTCACTTTACCCAGATAAATATCACCAACGGCAAATTGCATGCTTGTTTTCTCCTTGGTGAGCTCCACCAATTTTTTCTCACGGAGCAAAGCAATGACAATCTCGTCTGCTTTTACATCTATAACTAATTCACTGCTCACTATTCCTATTGATTAAAATAATCAAAATAAGTCCTATTGTCTTTAATCAAATAAACCTAAAGACAAATGCCTTTAGGTTTATATCTTTCTCACAAACGCGAAGTGTTACTTCTTCTTATGACGATTCTTTCTCAGTCTTTTTTTCCGTTTGTGTGTCGCCATCTTATGTCTTTTTCTTTTTTTTCCGCTTGGCATAAATTCCTCCTTTCTTATTTTTTTACTTTGTCCTTAACTTCGTTAACAAAACTCTTAGAAGGTTTGAATGATGGAATGTTGTGAGCAGGGATTTTAATCGTAACATTTTTAGAAATGTTACGAGCAGTCTTTTCAGCTCTCTGCTTAACAACAAAGCTACCAAATCCTCTCAAGTAAACATTTTTTCCTTCAATCACGGAGTTTTTAATTGATTCCATAAAAGCCTCAACAGTAGCTTGAACGGCTACTTTCTCAATCCCGGTCGTTCTCGAAATTTCGTTAACAATATCCGCTTTTGTCATTTTTACTTAAATATTTAATTTTCAATAATATATTACTTCATACCTCATTTTCAGTCTGCAAATATAAGGCTTTTCCATTAAGTATGAAAAAATTGAAGTGAATTTTGTCTTTTTTTTCCGTTTCTAGAATTTTTACTTAACTTCGCTCTCAATAAAATACGATATAAATTGACTGTTTAATACTATAAAAATACACATTATGGTAAATAAAGTAATCTTAATTGGAAATGTGGGTGCTGACCCCGATGTTAGATATCTCGACGGAGGTGTTGCTGTTGCTAATATTCGTTTGGCAACCACAGAAAGATATAAAAACAAAAACGGAGAAAACATCGAGCAGACAGAATGGCATAACGTTGTATTATGGAGAGGCTTAGCTGAAATCGTAGAAAAATATGTCAAAAAAGGTATGCGTCTTTATATTGAAGGACGTTTGCGAACCCGTTCATGGGATGATCAGAATGGTATAAAACGATACACCACAGAAATTTTTGCAGACAATATGCAAATGCTTTCTCGAGCTGACGATAACAATATGGCCTCCTCTCGCTCGACATCATCACCTTCCACATTCACTCAAACAGCTCCTGAAATGCCAGCTGACGATAATGATGATCTCCCATTTTAATAAAAACAAAAGCACGGAATAATTCCGAAAAGCTACAGACAAAAGTAAAGTAGGCAAATAGTTTAGAATATAGAGATTTTGTATTATATTTGCCTACAACTTTCAGTCTGTAGCTTTTAATATGTATTGTACTGAAGTTCTATATGTTTAACTAATTTTCTAAATTTTGGAAACAGATGCTTATGGCGCGGTGCAAAGTATATTCCGCGGAACTTTCGACATTATAGACATTATACTCATCATTGTTCTTTTACTTTTGCTGCTATTTTCAGCATCAGCATCAGCATCTGAGGTCGCTTATTTTTCCCTTACGCCAGGAGAATTAGATAAATTAAAAGAGAAAGGATATCACAAAATACTCGGTCTATTGAAAAAGCCCGATTTATTGTTATCAACTATTCTTATTACGAACAATTTCGTAAATGTTGGTATCGTTATTATTTCCAGCTATTTAGTAAACACCTTCTTCGATTTCTCCGCCTATCCGATATTAGGCTTTGTCATACAAGTCATTGTAGTCACCTTTATTATCCTTCTGGTAGGAGAAATTATTCCTAAACTATACGCTAATCGCTCCCAAACGAAAGTTGCCGTTCTTATGGCAGGGCCACTTACTTTCGCAAGCTATATTTTCCGCCCGTTATCCCTGTTATTAATAAAGTCAACCTCTGTTATCAGCAAACGCATAGCTAAAAAAGACGGTCTATCCATTGACCAATTGTCAAAAGCCCTTGAGTTAACAGAAGATGCGGAAATTGATAATGAAAAAGATATTCTAGAGGGAATTGTACGTTTCAGCAATATCAATGCAATTGACATCATCCAACCTCGCATCAACATCATAGCCCTAGACATTGAAGATGATTTTAATATCGTCAAAGAAACTGTCATCAAGCATGGCTATTCCCGACAACCTGTTTATCGTGAAAATTTAGATAATATCGAAGGTATTCTCTATGTCAAAGACCTATTGGCACATCTGAATGAATCTGCCGATTTCAAATGGCAATCACTAATTCGCCCGGCTTACTTTGTTCCTGAAACTAAAAAAATCAATGATTTATTGGAAGAATTCCAATTGAAAAAAGTACACATGGCCATTGTTGTTGATGAATATGGCGGCACCTCAGGCATTGTCACAATGGAAGATATATTAGAAGAAATTGTCGGAGAAATCAATGACGAATATGACGAAAAAGAAGAAACATACATTCTCTTGAAAAACGACACTTATATTTTTGAAGCTTGTACTCTCCTGAACGATTTTCTAAAAATCGTTGATGCCGACCCGGACAGCTTCAAAGACATTGAGGGAGAGGCTGATACTTTGGCCGGATTAATACTCGAAATCAAAGGAGAACTTCCTCAAAAGAATGATGTAATCACTTATCAGGAACATAAGTTTACAGTCTTAGAAGTGGATAATCGTCGCATCAAAAAACTTAGATACGAACGAATTTCTTCTGAACAGTAATCATCGATCTGCAGTATAAGGAACAGGTATTTTCAATATCTGACACATGATAGACAACAGTTCTGTCATTTGACATTTTTCGGGAATTCCAGCAGGAACCCCTGCCCCATAGAGATACAAAGGAACCCGATGACGTTTACTATAATGCGCATAATAATCTTCACGATCCTTTAAATCAGCAACCCATGTTGGTTGCAAAGAATAAAGAATGTCACCGCTTCGCTTCTGAGAAAAAGCATTCTGAAACAACACACCGGAACCGGCTGTTGCTGCATTATGAGTCAAAGCATGAGACGTCATTACATGAGAAACACCTTCAAATTCCACAAGAAAATCTGCAATTTTATCCTGCATATCTTTCAACGAAATCTTATTTTTTTCAATTAATGCACGATCCAAATAAATCTGCGAAGCATCATAATCCAATATCCAATCGCCCGGTCCATACATTGAACTTAAAAAAGATTTCATCAAGGCTACAGCTTTGAAAATACTAAAATATTCAGAGGTCAAACGCATTTTTTGCAAATCACGTGGCAACAACTCCCTGGCTTCTGAAAACGTAAGAAAAACGGTATAATTACCTTCACCGACTTTAGCATCCAACTCGCCTAACAAACGCTCAATATCCTTGTCCAATCTCATCACAACATCCTGAAATTCTCGAGAATATACCTCATAATCACGATTCATATAGTCAAGACAAGAAAAATTTAAAGCTAACAGATCAGCATCGTTATCTCTACCAAGATTTTCATTTTTTACAAGTTCTGTTGCAAGATCTACAATCAATGTATTCATGTAGGGAGTAGCTTTCAATATTTGATACGTATTATACTTTCTCTTTGCCTGCATTAAATCATAAAAAAAATTATTCGCAAGTCCTACTTTGCTCTTCAACTTCAATGCTGTATTATTAGCATTTTCATCAGCCAAAGACATCCAACCTCTACGAATAAAAAAATCACTCTCCATTTTCTTATTATAAACACACAACCAATGAGGCAATGAATCTGCATAATAACTTGAAGAAATCCACTTACCATTATATGTACTAAACCATAAAGCCATATCAGCAGCACTGCCTCCACTCAACACTGCTTCTTCACCATTGGCCGCAATACTATAAACCTTAGAAAATGCACTATTCATTTTCATAGCACTTCCCAAAGTCAAAGCCTCTAATTTTTTGGGACTGACCCCCTGCCCTGCATCTCCTATCAACATATATTCCTGATCAGCTATATTGCTCTGACGCTTATTTCGTAAACGGTCATACCATTCATGTGCAACAATTCCATGCTCAGCAGGCAACATACCGGAATAAATCGTTGAGTGATCCATTCCTGTTTGCGAATACATGTAATTATAATCTGCTATGCAACGTTTGCCCTGCGACACAAGTCTTTTTAACCCCCTCTCCGACAAATCATTTTTATATATCATCAACCATTCTGGATAGAAATTACTGACAGTAATCCCCACTACCAGCTTCGTATTCTTCTCTATTGCAAATGCAGATACATTTACCAACAACATAATCGCCAATATAGCCTTTCTCATAACTTTATTTTTTTTGCGCTACAAAAATACATCAAATGAATGAAACTGACAATTGAAACATTTTGATTCATAAAACTATATTTTCAATAGCAAAATGCATCTAAAAATAATAATTTACAACTATTTCTGTTACATCCTATCATTTTGTTTAGTATATTTGGGACACAAAAGGGAATTACAATATCATGACAGAAGAAAAATTCATATTGGCAGAGAAATTACGTAACTACATTTCACGTTACGGCATCAATGATTTCAATGAAGAACATCTAAAGAAAGTGGGCCTCTGTCTTGGAGAGTTGAAAAAAAATTTCACAGACCGACAAGACATGGTAAAGACCATACTTGAATATGAAAGAAAATGCTTTGAAGATATTTTCAATGAATACAACTTTGAAGGATGGAATGCTATTGATATCATGCTTATTGTCAGCAATGAAATCAGCGACCGTTTTTTTGAAGTAAGCCCTGCAATCACCATCACTTTATCAAAAGTATTCCCGGAAATCTTCGAAGAACATCTACAACTACGTTCTGACTTCATATTCGAAAAAATAAAAATCAATATAGAAAAAGGAATGGAACAAGGGATGTACAAAAAAGATGTTTCTAGCGAAATGATTGCCCGCATGTATATCGCAAAATTAAACGATATACATAATCCTGAAATATATCCGCCGGAAGGATTTACATTTGCAACAATTTTCACAACACTCATAGACAATGTCGTGAAAAATATTACCAATGAAGAGGGAAGAGCTTATTATAAACAGCGGAAACAGCTCTACAAGGTGTTGAATTTCAGATAAAAGAATAAACTAAAACCTAATACTATGAAATATCAATTAGACGACATTGACCGTAAAATTCTTTCCTATCTAGTAAAGAATGCACGAGTACCATTTTTGGAAATTGCACGCGAATGCGGTATATCAGGGGCAGCCATTCACCAACGTGTAAAAAAAATGGAAGATTCTGGAATTATCGAAGGCTCACGTTTTATCGTTAAGCCACGAGCTTTAGGTTTTAAAATATGCGCATTTATCGGCATTATGCTTGACAATGCCCACCAATACAAAACTGTCGTGAAAGAAATCGAGAAAATCCCAGAAGTCATCGAATGTCATTTTATCACAGGACACTATTCTCTATTTCTAAAGCTCAGGTGCAACAGCCACCAACATCTAATGGATATACTGATCAATACACTGCAGAACATCCCGGGAATTGCCAAAACCGAATCCTTTATTTCATTAGATCAACTCATAGAAAAACAGGTAGATATTTGCACTGAAAATAATTAAATAAAAGAAAAACGATAGGTTTAAACCTATCGTTTTTCTCTTATAGTCAACTTATCTCCA
>OGQF01000302.1_pt1 | contig 42600 bp, 38 predicted proteins | sample 1553141 | NCBI WGS metagenome assembly OGQF01 (sample SAMEA2580005, study PRJEB22360) | human gut metagenome | biome: human gut; feature: human-associated habitat; material: faeces | place: Denmark | collected 2008/2010
ATGGTTCAAGGCTTGGAACGAATCTTTCTGCCAATGCCCTGCAGGAGCACTTCACTTTACCTTACGAGAATGAGCAGCCGATACCACTTACCATCCCGAAGGAAGATGGCACAATGCCGGAACAGAAGTACCAAGGTTCTGACTTGTTCGATGAGTACGGTAGCGGTCTTGGACTTATGGCAGGAGGTGGTTCTTCAAATGAGGCGCAAGAGGCTGCATTTGACAGAGAGTTGCGTAGAAAGAAGAAGAAACGAAAAGGGCGAAGTCTTTAATCGTGTTATCAAGGTTGGCTTTCTTATACAATGGAGAAAGCCTACCTTCAATAGAAAAAAACGATTAAGCGAATGCAATGAAAGTTTACTTTCGGATTGCTGAGCGTAAGTTTTTTATTCAAACAATTTGTATAACTTCAAAACAGAAAATCAATGGCACAAGAAGACGATTTGAGAGCATTGGGGAAAATTATGGATTTTCTCCGTGCTGTGAGTATCATACTCGCAATTATGAATGTATATTGGTATTGCTACGAGGCAATGCACATTTGGGGAGTGACAATCGGGGTGGTTGACAGAATCCTGATCAACTTCAACCGTACAGGTGGTTTGTTTCATTCCATTCTCTATACCAAGCTGTTTTCGCTTCTGCTCCTGGCACTCTCATGTCAGGGAACCAAGAGCGTGAAAGCGGAAAAGATGAGTTGGAACAGGATTTGGACGGTTCTTGCTGTTGGCTTCTTCTTGTTCTTCCTCAACTGGTGGATATTATTGTTGCCTATATCACATTTGGGCAATGCCACGCTGTACATATTTACAATGACAGCGGGTTATATCTGCCTGTTGATGGGAGGACTCTGGATGAGCAGACTCTTGAAACACAACCTCATGGAGGATGTGTTCAATAATGAGAACGAGAGTTTCATGCAGGAGACCAAACTCATGGAGAACGAGTATTCCGTCAATCTGCCAACACGATTCTATTACAAGAAGAAATGGCAGAGAGGATGGATCAACGTGGTCAATCCGTTCCGAGCGACCATCGTGTTAGGTACACCGGGTAGTGGTAAGTCCTTTGCTGTAGTGAACAACTACATCAAACAGCAGATAGAGAAGGGGTATTCAATGTATATCTATGATTTCAAGTTTTCCGACCTTTCGACGATTGCCTACAACCACATGATGAACCATCAGAATGGATATAAGGTCAAGCCCCAGTTCTATGTCATCAACTTTGACGATCCTCGCAGAAGTCATCGCTGCAATCCGATTCACCCGGATTTCATGAGTGATATTTCCGATGCTTACGAAAGTGCATATACAATAATGCTCAACCTCAATAAGACGTGGGTTCAGAAGCAGGGCGACTTCTTTGTGGAAAGTCCGATTATCCTCTTTGCAGCTATCATCTGGTATTTGCGCATCTATAAAAACGGAAAGTATTGTACCTTTCCCCATGCCATCGAATTGCTCAACCGCAGATACGAAGATGTCTTTCCGATACTAACGAGCTATCCCGAACTTGAAAATTATTTATCTCCGTTCATGGATGCCTGGCAAGGTGGGGCGATGGAGCAGTTGGCGGGTCAGATTGCAAGCGCAAAGATTCCGTTGTCACGAATGATCTCACCACAACTCTACTGGGTGATGTCCGCAAGCGAGTTTACACTTGACATCAACAATCCCGAAGAACCGAAGATTCTCTGTGTTGGCAACAATCCCGACCGTCAGAACATTTATGGTGCTGCACTCGGCTTGTACAACAGCCGCATCGTGAAACTCATCAACAAGAAGGGACAACTCAAATCATCCGTTATCATTGACGAGTTGCCGACCATCTATTTCAAAGGCTTGGATAATCTGATTGCTACGGCACGAAGCAACAAGGTTGCCGTCTGCTTGGGCTTTCAGGACTTCTCACAGTTGGTCCGCGATTATGGAGACAAGGAGGCAAAGGTGGTTATCAATACCGTTGGTAATATCTTCAGCGGACAGGTTGTTGGCGAAACCGCCAAGACTTTATCCGAGCGTTTCGGCAAGGTACTCCAAAAGCGCCAGTCTATTTCCATCAACCGTCAGGATGTCTCTACATCCATCAATACCCAGATGGACAGTCTCATCCCGCCAAGCAAGATTAGCGGTCTCACCCAAGGTCTGTTTGTCGGCTCCGTTTCCGACAACTTCACCGAACGAATAGAGCAAAAGATATTCCATGCCGAGATTGTCGTTGACACCGACAAAGTAAAGCGAGAGGAAAGCCATTATCAGCCTATCCCTATCATTAACGATTTCAAGGATACCAATGGCAACGACTGCATGAAGCAAGCTATTCAGGACAACTACGATCAGATAAAGGAGGACGTCAAACAGATTGTCAAGGATGAACTGGAGCGCATCGCTACTGACGAGAACTTGAAGCACTTGATACAGAAGTAAAAACCGCATTTATACCGAAAAAATCTCGTTAATGTATAAATTACTATAAATATTTGTAGTAAACTGCATATTTTTCGAGATTTTTTCGTTACTTTGCAATAGAATTAAAAACAGATTAGATTATGCTTATCAGATTCGACTTTAGTAACATCTTTTCTTTTTTAGAAGAAACGGAGTTCAATATGTTGCCTGCCAAATCTTTGAAGAGTCATACAGACCATCTTCATAAGATTAATACCAACGTGAATGTTCTGAAAGGTTCAGTCATTTACGGTGCAAATGGTGCTGGCAAATCAAATATGATTAAAGCAGCAAATTTGCTGCGTGACATTGTTTTAAAAGGTAGAGTTCCTTCTGACATCAGATATATCAGAAATAAATTTTCTGATGAGGTTACTCCTGTCTCACAATCAGTAGAGTTCAGCTATAAGAATAAAATATATAACTATGGAGTTACTTATGTGTCAAAGCTCTGCTTGGAGGAATGGCTTTACGAAACAGGTGTAGAAAAAGATGAAATGGTCTTTGAACGTACCTACTCTAAAGAGACAAACAAACCTGTTGTCAAAATGGGCAGGAAATATGTCGATGGTGATGAAAAAAAGGCTCTATTGGTTAGTTTGCTGGAAGATAACATTTTGAAAAATGATGAATTACTTATCAAACATGAGGATATTATCAAAGAGCCAAGAATCAACAGAGTCAGGGAATGGTTCAGAGACAATCTGAAAATCTTCTTCCCTGAGACCAAGTCTGCGTCTATTTTTGATACTCAATACGAAAATCTGAAATTCAAGCATTTTTCTGAAAAGCTCTTAAGAAGTTTTGATGTAGGCATTCAAGACATAGAGTTGCATGAAGATGATTTGGATAAATTCGTCTCGCAGACTGGTATGCCTTTGGATAAAATTTTCGAGGACATCAAGACTAATCTCAAAAAAGAAGAGTCTGGTGTGATTGAAACGCAGTATTTTACTATTGGCGTTACAAAGGAAGAAGATGATAAATATATGATCCGAAGAATAACAACCAGTCATGTTGTAAACAACAAGGCTGTGAGTTTCGAGCTAAAAGAGGAGTCGGATGGTACCCAACGATTGTTTGATTTTGCCCCAGTTCTTTATGACCTGATGCAGTCTGACAAGACTATCATTGTCGATGAGATTGACAGGAGTATCCATGCCAATCTATTGAAGATGTTTGTAGAAAAAGTGATGGGAATGCCTATCCTTGGACAAATTATCTTCTCATCCCACGAATCATGCCTTCTTGATTGCTCTATCTTCAGGAATGATGAGATTTGGTTTGTTGAGAAAGACAGAAAGAACCAAAGCTCTCGTTTCTATACGCTTAATGATTTCAAACCACGAAATGATTTGGACATTCAAAAAGGCTACTTGAAAGGACGCTTTGGAGCTATTCCTTTCTTAGCTCATTTAGAGGATTTAAAATGGGAGGACTGACGTATGCCATATAAAAAACGCAGCTACTATAAACATGAGGAAGCCAAGGCAAGAGACTATAGTCTTTTTGTTATCGCATGTGAGGGTACAAAAACAGAACCAAGTTATTTTGCACCGTTCGATAATTTCGAACGTATCAAGGTTAGAATCTTGGAACATAAGCAAACTGAGTCTGCCCCTTCACATGTATTGGCAGCAGCGAAAAAGTATATGACAGAAGAGGGACTGAATGCTGAAGATGGTGACTCTCTCTGGTGTGTTATAGACGTGGACAAATGGCCTATTGACATGATAAAAGAATTGGGTAGTTTCTGCATAAACACCCCAGGATGTCATATAGCCATCAGTAATCCATGTTTTGAGGTATGGCTTCTATACCACAAGCTTACTGATTTGAAAGATATAGATTGTTCTAAGTCTCACAGCGTAAAGGTTGCTTTGTCAAAACTCACCCCTGGTGGATTTTCGGCAACTGAATATGTAAAACTGATGGCTCAAGCTATCATTAACGCTAAAGCCAAGGACTCTCAACCTGGGGAGCAACATTACTTCCCAGCACTTAAAGAAACCAAAGTATATGAACTGGGTGAGGCTTTAATGGAAAGGATTGGCAAAAATAGTTGGCAGGATTTTATAAACAAGAATATTTAAAATCAGAACCTATGATAAAATTTAGGCAGTAACGTATCCCTATGGATTTCGTTACTGCCTAAAATAAGTAACGCCCCTCTAGTATGCTGTCTTTCGACGCGCCTGAGGGGCTTATTATCTTTAGTTGAATGAACTGTCTTTCTTTTTGCGCTGCAAAGTTAAGAACTTTTTTTGGAACTACCAAATAAAAAACAAAGATTTTTCTAAGTTTTTTCAAATTTTCCACATTTCTTCGTCTTTCCAACCCTTTGGGAAGCCCATGGCAGATAGCGACACGACATCTTTATACTCATCCAACAATGCTATCAGCCTGGTTTTGAATGGAGAAGTAGGATTCACCGTCTGCAACAGATAGTTCAGGATACAGGCTGTATAATAGAATTTCTTCAATCTCGCCTTATGAGGTTCTCTGAGCCATGTGAGTTTTTTGGAAAATTCCAACCGCTCCGGCACGATACTCATATCTCGATTCCAAAGACGGGCATGATGGGCACAGATGTTCCTCACGTAGTTGATGGCATGCAACCAGGAGCAAAATGTCTTCGGAGGCAATCCGAAATACGAGGCGATACCCGCTATGTCAGCACGGTTCTTCAACCCCATACATATTCTTGAAAGATGGTTGAAATACATAATTTCCACACTCATCCAAGAAGGTGGGTTCACCGGATCATAGTACTTGCTGGTATAATGCTGTATGAATACCTCAGCACGATTGTTATGCAGCTGTTCCCTGATATGACTTTGTATTTCCGAATATACATCAATGGTTATCTGCTTGCCACCACGCAACATGATGGTCTTGGGCTCATTGAATATATCCTGTCTGTCTTGCCAATGCGAACCGTATTTATGACTTAATTGGTAGATGATCTGAGTCCTGATGGCTACCTCAAGCCTTTCTATCGCATCAAATACCAACAAACGGAGCTTTCTGTCAAAAACATAAAGGTTATAGACGCAATCCCAGGTGATATCTTTCTTGAAAGAATCCAATATCTCTCCTTCTTGATTGGCTTCTTTAAAAGGCAGCATATAGGCACTCATCCTATAATAGCTGATATTGGCAAGATGCCTTTTGGCACGTGCCTCGTCAGCAAATTGAAGCCCTCTGGATTTGAGGAGTTCAACCTGCTGCTGATAGGTCAATGGTGGCTTTGTATATTTTTCCATACTCTCACAATTTTATTTAAGTTACAAAAGTATAGAAAAATTCCTGTATGAAAGAAGAAATGCCTAATTTTCTTGTATTCTGATAACATTTTTCAGTAATTCTATAGAAAATGAGCATTTTCATCGCCTCATCCTCTCCAATTCATCATCCCGTCGCATCTTATCGTTCAACTTCTCCTGCATCTTGTCCAGAAAGTAGGTACGACTGTAGTTCTTACGTCTCCGGATATCGGTATAAAAACGGTAGCAGTCCTTAGCCTTGACACCAAAGAATTGGTACATGGCTTGAGCCAGCTCCTTGAATTTCACTTCGCCGTCATTCACACTTCCCATCACGCAGATGCCATATACCATCTCTACGAGGTCTACAGCATTCCCCGTCCAGCATATCGGCAAAACCTTGTCCGTCTTCTCATGGGCAACAGCTACAGAAGCCCCCTTGCCCACGCTTGCCTTTACCTGCTGCATCATCTTACGGATGAACGACAGGGCTTTCTTGATATACAGTCCAAGAGCACATCCTGTATCTGGATGTAACAGTGGATGATATTGCAACTCTGTCTCTGCAAACACAAGGGCATGCAGAGCCTCCTTGCTCTCTGACGCACGATGGCACAGGTCTATAACCTGAGTTACAAACTGGTGATACTCCTCCTGAATCTGCTCCATCTTCATCTTGCCGCCAAGGTCGTTGATAACCTTAAAGAAGGCAGTCTCTGTCAATATATTATAGCTCATAAGTCTTTCTGTTTTGATTGTTAAACTTCTATTGGGCGGTGTACACACAACCCATAGTAGTCCAAAAGCAATGCCAACAGACGCCAGACTGCGCCAAAACAGAGTATAACTTCCTGATTATCAACACAGCAACAGCAACCACAGCCTAGCAGCACAAAAACAAAAAGTGTTCAAAACATGAACACCTGTTCACGTTTTGAACACCCCATTCTTCACTTTTGCCTTCACAAAAGCCTATTCTATTCCATACTTCTCCTTCAGATTGTACAATGTCGTCCGTCCAATCTTCAGTATCTCTGCGGCTTTGGTATGATTTCCCTTGGCGAGTTTCAAGGCTCCAATGATTCGTTCCCGTTCCGAATCCGTATCTCGCAGCGCCGTCGTCCCCGACGTAGGCCCCGAAAAAGAATCAAACTTCAGGTTCTCTTCCATGATCATCCTCTCTTTCGCCATGACCACGGCATTCTTGATGACCCGTTTCAGTTCTCTCACATTGCCTGGCCAGGTATAGGTTTCCAAAGCCTTGATGGCTCCGGTACTGAAACCATCTATCTCTTTTCCGAACCGCAGTTTGTATCTCCTCAGAAAGAATTCTGCCAAGGGTCTGACATCCTCTACCGCCTCTCGCAATGGCGGCAACTCGATAATGGTCTCGCAGAGACGTTGCAGCAGGTCATGCTTGAAGGTATCATTGTTCACTGCCTTGCCCAAATCTTCATTCGTAGCCAGCACCAACCGCACATCAGCCTCGATGTCCTTTGTTCCGCCAACTCGTCTGAATCGCTGTTCCTGCACCACTCGCAGCAACATCTTCTGCACTTCCAGAGATAGGTTGCCTATCTCGTCCAGAAACAGGGTTCCTCCCTTCGCTTCCTCAAACACACCTATACGGGCATTGTCTGCCCCGGTAAAAGCACCCTTCTCATGCCCCAGAAGAGTAGAGGCGGCAAGCTGTTCATTCAGGGTGCCGCAATCCAAGGTGACGAATGGCTTGTTGGCTCGCTTACTTTTCTCATGTATCATCCGGGCGATATGCTCTTTCCCCGTACCGCTCTCTCCCAGGATCATCACCGTTATCTGGATGGGAGCAAACATATTCACCAGTTCTATTACCTTCGTGAAGGCTTCACTGGTCCGGGCAAAGATTTTCTCACGACTCTTGGCGATATGTTCATTCCCTTTCCACAGAGCATTCAGAAATTCAAACAGTTCTCCCTGCATCTCACTCTTCGGGAAATAATTGGCTGCGCCCTTCTTGATGGCTGCCACGGCAGAGGAATAACTCTCATAGTCCGTCATGATGACAAACTGGTTTTCATAACCATTCTCCCGCATCCATTCCAAAAGCTGGATACCGTCACCATCGGGCAACCGAAGGTCAGAGAGTACGATGGTAAACTCATCCGCCTCTCGCACCAGCTCCATGCCCTTGCGCATGTTGTAGGCTTTGGAAGTCTCCCAACCCTGACGCTTCAGCATATTACAGATGCGTTCACAGAAGGTCATACTGTCTTCTATCACTATGATTCGCTTCGTCATTTCATTCCTCCTTCCTGTTCTTCATGAATAGCCTGGATGATATCTTCACACTGCCGTTTGATCTCACAGATTCCCTGGGCTATCTCCTTGTCAGTAGTGGTGGTATTCTTCACGGAAGAAAAAACGCGGTTCAGCTTTTCACCGCATCCTATCAGTTCCCAGGTTCCTCTCATGCTATGCAATATTTCTTTCAGCTCATGGCGGTCGCCTTTCTCCCAGGCCTTGTCAATACGGCGGATGTTCTCCTCCGTCTCTTCCTCAAAAAGCCACAGCGTTCTTTGCTTCTCACCAAATTCATATAGGGGTATCAGGTCTATGTTCCCTTTCCCGTTCACCTCCTTCTGGATGAATCGGTTGGCAACCGACATCAATTCGTTCGGGGAGAAGGGCTTGGATAGACATCCCGAAAAGCCCTTCCCGGTCAGATAGTCCTCTGTGATACCTGCCGATCCCGTCACGGCAACAACGGGTATCGTCCGGGAATTTCCGATGTTTGACATTCGCAGGATCTTGAGCACATCATATCCGTTTGCACCCTGCATCTTCAGGTCCGTAAACAGAATGTCATAGTCCTTCTCACGCATCTTAGCCAGCAATTCATCCATACTCATACTGGTATCGCATCTGATTCCGTTTTCCGCAAAGATGCCCTGCATCCGATGGAGTATCAGTTCATTATCGTCTATGACGACCACTTCCGCTCTGTTGTCCCCGATCATCTCATTCTCTCTTTCAATATCTTTCTCATGCACCAGTGGCAATGGGATTTCCACAGTGATGGTACTGCCGACATTCTTCTTGCTCGATAGTTCGATTTTACCATTCATCATACCCACCAGATTTTTCACGATAGACAATCCCAAGCCGAATCCGTCTTTCGTTGCCGCATTGCTCAGCTGTCTGAAGGCATCAAAGATTTGCTGCTGTTCCTCTTCGTCCATTCCGGTTCCGGTATCATGCACGGAGATAAACAGCATGCCACCCTCATAACTCAGCCGAAGGGTCACAGAACCGGCATCCGTAAATTTCAGGGCATTGGACAACAGGTTTCTTACGATTCTCTGTATCTTCTCCTTGTCGCCCAGCACGATGTCGTCCGACGAACTCTCCACGGTCAGCACCAGTCCCTTCTTGTCCGCCAGTCCTGCAAATTCCGATGCCAGCCTTGTTCCAAGCCCTTTAACGGTAAAGGGTTTAACCATTATGGTCTCCTTCCCGTTGTCCAGTCTGAAATAGTCCAACAAATCATTGAGCATCTGCTCCATACTGGCTACGGCTTCCAAAGAGATATCTATTTCATCAGCAGAATCCTTCTTCATGACACTCAGATGGTGTTTGAGGGTTGCCAACGGAATTCGCAACTCATGGGTGATAGCCTGTATGGTCTGGCGGCGCTGGGTAAGAAGTTCTATGTTCTGCTGGTTTTTGGCATTCAGCTTCCCGATAAGCTGATCGGTTCTTTTCTTGTTTCTGATAACCTGCAGGAACATGCAGAATAATACCAGAATCAACAGGGAGAGCATACCTATATAATAATAGGTGTAGTTACCTTCCAGTGTGGCTATCTGCTGCTCTCTTTCCACGATTCCCATGTTGACATGCTCGTCAACAACAGCTATCATTTTCTGCAGATGATGGTTGATGGCTTCATTTCGGATGCCCAGACTGTCCAGATGCCCATTGACCTTACGGCTCTGCTGCTGATGCCTGACGACAATCTTCTGATTGAGCACTGACAGCATTTGGGTCGTAGCGGTGGGCTGTTGACGCTTCACGGTATCAACGGCTGCCTTCTCTTCTTTCCCAAACAGCCGTGCCCAAAATCTCCGTTTCTTCTTCTGAGTCTCAGAACGGGGAATGAAGGACTGTACCTGCTGCTCTTTCTTGCTTTTCGCTACAATCTTGGGCACTTCCGTCGTCAGCTTCTCATGAATATCATTACGTTTCTGTACGGCATTCCTGATTTGCAACAACAGTCTTTCCTTCTCAACAAACAGCTGGCGGAGGTCCTCAGTTTCTATCTGACGATTCATCTTCCCCATGTTCTCCAACATATGGTCCACTTCCATCCTAAGTTGATGATAGTCTTCTACGTCAGTGGCATCCCAGTCTGCTACCGTCTCGCCAAGCAACGACATCTCGGCGATATACATGTTCAAATCATGCATATCCTTGCGCCACTCATGCAGTTCTGTGTTCCTGCATTCGATCTCTTTCCTGTCGTGCCATTCAGATAGGCCGATCATAATGGTACATCCTATGATGAGGATGGCTGCCATGATACCGCCTGCCATCCATCGGCAGATATGTCCAGTCTGTTTCTTATGTTCCATCTTTATATTTTCTTAGCCGTTACAATTCTATGGTCCTGCTGTAACCATCATTACCTTGTACTTCAACCGAATGTTCGTTCCACCTGTATATGTATTTATATTCTGGAGGCAGGATGATATTGCCCCTCCTGTCCAATAGTCCATACAAACATCTCTGCATGCCTATTCTGCATTCGGCATAATCACCCTTGAAGTCAGAGATATACGAATAAATGGGTTTCACAATGATGTCGTTCATCACCCTCAGTCCCCATCTGCCATCCTGCTGGAAAGGCTCTACATTCTTCAGATATTCCTTCAGTTGTTGGACGGTCATCTTCTTCCTTGCCGTATTCGCCTTCTTCACCGTTATCATCTCATCATTCACGGCAATGATGTTCTGCATCTTCTTCACATAGGTTGGAATGATACCCTTGCCAGCCCTCAACCCAGCAAACATACTCTCCCAGTTACGAGGCTTGTCGGGCAAGCCGAACTTGCGGTAGTTACCTACGTTGTCGATAATCATGCACACCTTATCCTTGTTCTCCTTGTTGATGCGCAACCCGCGCCCCACCATCTGCAGATACTTGGCTAGCGACAGCGTAGGACGGGCCATCTGGATAAACTCCACGTCCGGACAGTCAAAACCCTCGTCGAAGAGGTTCACGTTCACCAGACAGTCTATCTCGCTGCGTCTGAAAGCCTCCACCATCTCCTTGCGTTTCTTGGCAGGCGTCTTGCTGTCCAGTGCCACACTTTTCAGTCCGAGGGCATTGTAACAGGCGGCTATCGCCTGGGCATGCACAATGTCAATGGCATAAACGATACCCTTCTTGCCGTCAGCATATTTTTTCACGCTGTCGTAGAGGCGTTGGATGGTCTGCGGGATATTCAGCTTCTCGTCCATCTCCTTGATGGCATAGTCGCCATCGCTGCCTCGTCCTTTCAGCTGGTTCACGGTCAACTGATCGTTGGAGTACTTGCCGATAACCACATAGTCGTAGGGTGCCAGATAACCACGCAGGATGAAGTCGTTGGTGCAGGGAGATTTCAACAAAATCTCGAACAGCTTGCTGAAGGATTTCTTGTTCATGCGGCATGGAGTGGCCGTCATACCGAGTTTCAAGGCTTTTCTGTTCCTGTCAAACAGGTCTTGATAGGAGGTTGCTATGGCGTGGTGCGCCTCATCCACAACGATGAGTCCTGGCGTACACTCCGCCCCTTCCAGTTCGTCGATATGTCTGTTCAACCATTGAATGGAGAGCACCCTTATCCTTACTTTCGCTTTCAGCTCCATTTCCTTCTCCCCATAGTCCAGACAGAATCTGTCCAGCGTCTGCTGCATCTGTTCCACCAGCTCACGGCGGTGCGCCACTATCCACACTTCGCCCGTGTCATGGTTATCAAGAAACCATTTCACCACAGCCGCCATCACGTAGGTCTTTCCCGTACCAGTCGGCATCTGCACCATCACCGAACTGCCTACCTTCTCCTTCTTACCATTCTCATTGTAGAATGTACTGGTAGCAGCAGAGGTCAGCACGTTGATGATGTCTTCCAGCATCTTCTGCTGATAATCATAAAGTTTGATTTTCTTCATCAAAAGAAATTATTTCTTCAATAGATTCTCGATATCCTTGATGGCTTTATCAAGGTCAAAAGCCCCTTTGCCTTTGAAAATCTCCCAACCATAAGACTTCAATTGCTTCAACATTTTTACAAAGGCTTCTCGCCAGTTGGATGGGTCGTGTAGCAAAGTCTCCATTACCACCTCATAGCCATCACGCACGATCTTCTTCATGCGGGCAGCCTGTTTAGGATAGTCTGCGATATACCAATCTGAGTAGTTGGCACCACTGAAGACTATAGATGAGGCGATGAAATGAGCATAAGCATAGTTGTTGCCTTCCAGATAAACATGTGCTTGCTTCATCCAACCTTCCAACACCCGCAGACCATAGTTGAGGTCTGTAGAATCCTCCACCGTCCACTTAAACACCTCATTGATTTTTCTAACAAAGTATTGTGACGGATTCTTGCCCGTAGGCTTGTACTTGTAATTCGGTTGCTTGCGACCTTCCTCTCTGTTACGCTTCCGCTTCCTTGCTGCTTCCGCCTCAATAGGGTCCTCACCAAGATTGAAATCAAGATCTCCCCATATATCGAAGTCTGAAATTTCATCAGAATCTTCCTCGCCATAAGCATCTTCATAGCAACTCACATGCTCACCTGAAGGTGTAATAAAATAGGAGCAAGAACAATCATCACGCTCATCCTCTTCGATACCATCCCATAGTTTCTTGTTGTCCCATCTTTCATAGACAGCCATATCCATCCACATGCCAGAACCATTGATATAATACTCGCCATTCCATCCCGCCATCTGGCAGATAAGGCACATTTCCTGATGACCATCAGGAATAGGAGTCGTGACAACTACAGGAGCGTACTGCTCGTTATCCTTGTTCATCAAGGTCAACCTGCCATCCTTCGATGCCACCACACGGTAGCAGTCCAACCGAACACCTCGGATAGTGGAAAGGGAATGTGCCGTTACCGCATCTCCCATCCGCTCAAAGCAATGAGAGAGGCGTTGCATCACAGTTACTCCTTCCTTATCCTTCCAGTTGAAAGCAAAGTCAGAGGACACCATGTTGGATGCAATCCTGCTATCCTCATTGAAGAGCTGCAGATACACCTCTTCCCGGTAATGACTGTTCGGAAAGAGCAAACCAACAGCCAAGTCAGCATGGGCAAAGAACAAAGCCACAGACTTCAATTCGTTGAAATCATGAGATGCCACGCTCTCTTGAACCCATTTTACAAGACCGCTCTCTGGTGCTTTTCCAATAGCTTCACCCACTATCATCTTCACTGCGTTCACTGTTGGAGCAGCCAACTCCATCAGTCCGCACCAATGTCCCACCATATCTTCCGAACGTCGGTACAGCTGGGCATATACGCCGTCCAATTTCAGATGTCCCATGTTCTCCACATACAACAGTATCTGGATGACATAAAACTCATTGATTTTCTTGCTTCCATCTTTCGCAACGGAGCAAATCCTTTGATATATATCGTAATAGAAAGGCACCTCAGCCCGTAAATCCATCGTAGGATAATGCTGTTGCTGCCATCTCTCAGCAAATTCTTCTCTTGTCATAATATTAGCCTTAAAAAATCAACATTCAACACTTAACATTCAACATTACTACAAAATGCTTCCTAGATAACTCTTGAAATAATATTTGTCGGGATAATCCGCAATAAGCTGTCTGATACCATTCTTGATTATCTTATCCACGGCAGCAGATTTCCTCATTACCCTCTCTATCTGTCCCAGCAACCAATTGAACTCCTTTGGCTTTTCTTTGAGCAGAGCCAATCTCTTGATGTCCTTGAACAGTATCTCCCCCACAAAGGCATGGTCTTGCTTGGGCACATACTTGATATATTCCGGATAAAGTTCCCACAGGTTCCAATGCTTATGCTCAAACATATCCTTGAGCAAGTCCAACCGTTCCTCCTTGATGAGGATCTTGGCTTCAGCATCCTCATAGTCATGCTCCCAATCTGGCATTTTCCAAAGCTCATCAAAGAAGGCAGGCCATTCATTTCTGTCAATCACCTCCTTCAGAGCCTCGTAATATTTGATTCGATAGCCACTGACGACGAATCGTTTCTTGCATTCTTCTATCAGCCAATCCTTGTCACCTGAAAGTTTCAATGCTTTCACCACTTTATCCTCCCATTTCTTGGAGTAGGAGTGAAAGTCATCCTTGTTATCTTCTATCACCTCAACTGCCTTCTTATACTCCCCCCATTCAATGAGGCAGTCGATATAATGGTCACGGATATTCTCGTCATCCCGTTTCTCCCACATCAGTTTCTCTGCCTTTGCACGTTTCCCATGCGCTGCCCAGTAATCAGCCTTTTGGATGTAATAGCGATAATGGAAGTACTTATCTTTTTTGTTTTTCAGTCGCTTGCTGATATGAGCCAGATACGCCTTTTCATCATCACCGCAAAGCAATGGCATCGCCTCATCCACAAACCACTCAAAACGCATAAAATAGTTGTCGCCAATTTCCTCGCACTGTTCAGCAATCTCCCCAAGCATACCCAAACGGGAATCCTCCTCTATCTCATCACTATTGATCAGCAACTCCCTCACCATGTCTGCCGACTGGGTGACAATGTCCTTCAGTACCTTGTTTTCCTCTGCCCAAACATCATATCTGGCAGGAGTGTAAGCCAGATGGTCGTGCTTGAACTCTCGGCAAGTGATGGTCATCACATATCCAGCAATCAAGGCAGCATCAATCAGATTACCTTTCTTCTTCATACTCTTGGCTTTCCTCATCATTGCAGCGAGGTCATGCTCTATCTTCCTCCAGTCCAGTTGGGGTTGTCCAAATCGCTTGCCCAATACACCAGCATGAGCAAAACAAGCCTCCACCTGCTCCTTATAGTTACCACGCTCCGGCTTCCAATACTTTTCCACCAAAGCGGTAGCGAAGTCCTCATGCGTAGCTGCATACTGTCGAACAAAGCCTTTCAGCTCCTTGCCCGATATTTTCGAGAGTACCTGATCTATCTTATCTATTTGAGTGTTTGTGTTCATATGTTTTTGCTAATATCTATCTTGATTACATTCATATTTTCAAATTATAATTAAATATTGTTATATTTTCGCCTTACCGGTTGACTACTCCAGATAATTTTACTATCTTTGTCAACCAATAGAACAAATGATTAATTATGGAACTAAAAGATATATTTTCTAAGCGACTGCGCAACGCACGTCTGATGCGAGGCTTGTCCATGCAACAACTCTGTGTGATGATGAATGATATTGTCACCAAACAATCTGTGTCCAAATATGAACGAGGCGAGAGTATGCCAGACAGTACCATTCTCATCGCATTATGTAAAGCCCTGAACATTTCCCCCGACTATCTGTTTCGTGAAAATCGTTCAGCTCTCAATAATGTCCATTACCGCAAACTAACTCGCCTGAGTGCTAAGGAAGAGAAATCCATCAATCTCATGGTGGAAGATACCATTGAACGCATCAATGAAATAGAAGATATTTGTGGCATCGAAAGGCATTTTGACGCTTCCTCCTTCACTTGCCAAGTTAAGTCTTTAAATGATGTTTTCAGCGCAGCAACTAAGCTACGCACCGATTGGAATATTGGCAACGCAGCCATTACAAACGTCATCAATATCTTAGAAACCAATGGGATCATTGTGGTAGAAGTAGAAGCTTCAGACGCTTTCTCCGGTCTCAATGGCACATTGGAAAATGGGACTCCTGTCATTGTCATAAACAAACAGATGAGCACCGAGCGTAAACGTTTCACTGCGCTCCATGAATTAGGCCATGCATTGCTTCATTTTCCTGAAGACATGGATGAAAAGATGGAAGAACAATACTGCAATATTTTTGCCAATGAAGTATTGATGCCAAGACAAACTTTCCTTCAGTCTATTGGCGAAAAACGCCACGACATAGCTTTAGTTGAGTTGAAGAACCTTCAATCTGAATTTGGAATATCCGTTGATGCCTTGATGTATAAGGCGAGATACCTTGATGTCATATCAGAAAATCGCTATACAACCTATTGGAAGAAGAAAAATTTCGATTCCAATTTCAAATCACAGGTAGAGAAGAGTATCATTGATGACGAGCACAGCACTAGATTCGAGAACCTTATCTATCGTGCCCTGTCAAGTGGCTTGATTACAGAATCCAAGGCTGCCGTCTTACTCAATAAAACGACAGAGGAAGTGTTACATAATTTCGTTCTTGCCTAATGGAAATAGTAATCAGCGATACCAATATATTCATAGACTTATGGAATATTGGACTTTTGGAACGTTTCTGTGAGCTTCCTTTGTCTATCCACACCACCGACTTTATTATCGGTGAGCTAAAGACACAAGGTGTTAAAGATGCGATTGCTCAATTGCATCAAGAAGGAAAAATCACAATCAAAACTTTCAAAAGCAATGAGTATGCAGAGATAATGTCACTTCAAGACAAGAATCTCTCTTTCCAAGACTGCACTGTTTTGTATTACGCATTGAACGGTGATTATAAACTTTTGACTGGCGATCGTAACCTTCGAGTAATAGCAGAACGGCATGGGCTTCAAGTTTCTGGAATAATCTATGTGATGGACGAACTTCTTCACCATGATATTCTATCGAAAGAAGAATATATAACCAAGCTTAAAGCCTTACTGGAGTCCAATCATCGCCTTCCGACAAAGGAGATTATGAAACGAATAGAGGATTCTCTTTGAGAATGCCATGACTACAGCTCTAGGTAGTAAACTCATCAGCATAGCCCATTGATTGGGCTATGCGATGAATAAAATACTTAATGTGTTTTAAACACCTAACGCAATAATGATAATATACTCAACTATCCCAATTTTTCATTTAAGATTTCACACATCTTATTATATAAGGCAAGTTCCAGACCTCTACCACCAGTTCCACTGAAATCCCCTTTAAATGAAAACAAACTCTCAGATTTATCTTTAAGTGCAGATAAGATATTTTCAACCTTATTTATATAAGGTTCATAAAAATAGCCATCGTATTTATGCAACCCCTGTCTTATTTCATCATTAAGGAAGCTAACATGTATATACCCCATTAATCGAATCATAGCACCAACACCCGTTGTTTTGCTAAGAATAGAGCGATGTTTCATACATATTGGCCAATAGTCAGGAAAGCATTTCGTAACTACGGTATAAAAACTAATTAACTCTGAGGCCATATACCGATATCTAGGCTTCTCACTTATTTTTGAGAAATCTACATACCAAATTCCTTGGGGAGAAGACATGTGTCTCATCAAAGCTTCTGCCATACATGCCTGTGAGACAAAACCTTGACCAGCCCCCAACATCTTTATTTTTTGATAGAAAGGAGAATCTGGATTGGTATTCATGAACTTCACAAGATTGTGAGAGATATAAATAAAGTTTTTTTCTTTATCCGTTGAATCCTCAGAATAATTCATACCATATATATCATAATATAAAGAACGACTTACACGCTTTTGATTGAAATTAACCTCAGCAAAGACTTGAGCTTGTTCCCATGTATCAAAATTCATCATAATGGTACAATTGAAACGAAACTTTTCTAAATATTCTTTGACGATTATATCTTCTTCTGTTTTCATAAAACCAGAGACATCCTCATATAGTTTAATCATACTATAAAGACGATGTTGTCCGTCTACTATATAAAAATCTTGTGGCATAACAAGATCGGGAGTATCTCCTATAGAAAAACGAGTATCATCTATGGTAAAAGCCAACAGCATAGCTGTAGGAAAGATGACAGCAACGTTTTGTTTTCGGTAATCCCCAAGTATTGTAGTACGAATGTACTTTTTTATTTTACTAACACGATTTTCGTCTATCTTCCTTTGGTAATACTCGTTTTCTTTACCTGTACGTATTTTATAAGGATTTTGATTTGGATCTTCCCTATAGAAAAAACGCGCATTATCTTTTAAGTCCATGAAAGGGACACATGCCTGCAATAATAATTTTTGAGACCTTTCGTCTCCACTTAACACATTTACTTTCATAACCCATTTATTTTAAAACATACTTGAAGAATCATCACTATCTTGTGAATTCGACTTAGGCTGAACAGCCCCTGCACTTTCTTCTTGATTTTCACGATCCTGTCGTATATATTCTTTAAGATCTTTTTCAAGGTTTGCAATTAAAGAATTTATATATTCATCATCATGTTTAATAGTTTCTTCTACGACCTTCGCCTTCATTGTCTCAGCTCCGATAGAATTAAAGATTTTCTCTGCAGCAATAGACACCTTTCCGCCCAACTTTTCATCCAAATAAGACTTAGTAACCTCTTCTGATGTCAGTTTAGCTGCACGTTCAGCATCTTTATTAGCCTTTTCTTCTATTGATTTTATAGATTTATATCCAAAAAATCCAAATATTGAAAGTATCACACCAACTAAAAAAGTACCAAACGAGAAGTACTGATCTTGATTCATTTTTTGTTCCAAAGCATATTGGTATCTTTCGGCTAATTCCCGTTCATGCCTCTTGACTATCGTTATCAAACTATCGGCTTGTTCCTCAGATAAATAATTAGCCATTTTCAAGGAATCGGAAGTCGTTATTTCAATCCTTATGGGTTGAACTTCAGGCTTTAAACACGTTCTACAACACCAAACAGCTGATACAATTATAATTGCAACTACGCAACTCGCCAATATTATATCTGCTGTTTTAATAGTTGAACTTTCAATTTCTTTGCTCATAATTACGCAATATAAAATTATAAACTTTTCCTTTTCAACAAATACAGCATACTGTTTCATCTAAACGGGATTAGACTTGATAAGACTTAGTGTTAAGAAGGCATGTATAATTCTATCAGCCATTATCTTATTGAAAGCCCCAGTTTGCAATAGTCCATGACTGATTAGATTTCTGATATTCCATCCGAACTTATCGGTAAATAAGTTTTGAAAATATTCATAAATATCAGTAGGTATGCTCTTATTCTCTTTCAAATTCTCTAATAATTTATCAAGAGTTTTATACTCATTGTCTCCGTCTTTATTAAGACTAAATACATTTATACCACTATAAGCAGCTAATCTTCTTATAGCTGACTCAAAAATAGGAACAAGTAAATGGCAAGCAACTAAAAAGTCTGAATCAAAATAAGCTTTTATTCCTCGCTCAAATTGTTCTCTTTGTTCCTTTACAATAAAAGGAGAATCATTGAATCGTTCAATGACATTATCATATGTATAAAGTTTTTTCTCTTCCATTTTTCGAATGTGTAATTGCATATAGAATGAGAAGAAGATCATTCTTCTATATATACCATAAGACAATTTATTTTTCTCAGCATTTTTTCCTGAGCCCAAATGAGAAATTGGCATACCTGTCCAATCATAAATAACAGTATGAACCATATCCAATAAAGGTGTTAGTTCCTTTTCCTTCTTTTGGCGTTCTATTTCAACAACCATATTTGGTAAATATTCTATTGTATATGTATCTAAGACCTCTTTTATTGAACCTGACGTAACCTTTTCCAAATAATCATCAAACACTTTTCCATCAATAGGAACAGAATATTCTTTAGGAGTCATTTCTTCAAATACAGTAGAACCTAAATCTTGTATTTCCGGATACAAATAATTTGCCTGCTTATCAAAATTAAACTTCCTAAAAACATCTTGCATTTTCTGTAACATAGTTTGCGCCCACATTGCTCCTTTCAGCTTAAAAGAAAAATGTATACCTACTAAAGCTTTATCCAAAACCTCAAGTATGCAATCTTGTTGCTTTTTATTTTTATAATAATCAGCTAACAATTCTGCCTCATCCAAAAGAATATGAGCATACGAATCTGTAATGCAACCTTTCTCTTTACAAAGATTAAACAACCGCTCCAACCTATTCCTGTTATCTTGTACGATTTCCATTTCGAAATCAGCCAAGGCCTTATTATGCTTAGTCAAGAGAGAAAGGGGCTCAGCCCATATTCCAGGCTTTGAATCATCAGCATATTTTGATACATAGCCAAGGAGCAATTTCATACCTTCATTTAGGAGTTCAGACTGTCTTAAACTTATAGCTCTTTCAATAGCTATGTTCAAATAAACCAAGCCTGTCATACAATGTTGCAGTTTATCCTTTTTAATAATATCAAAAACAGAACGGATAAATACCACCTTAACAGTTTTAAAATCAGCCTCTTTACCTGTTATATTCTTACTAAAATCCCACAGCAAACCTGTATATCGCATTTTCAGCAGTGGATTACTAGTCTCTTCAGTTCGATTGTACCAATATTCAAGAATTTCCTTTGTTATCTCTTTCTTATCAGGAGAATAAACTAATTCACCTGTACTTTTTACAGTCCATGTAATAGTCGGTCCATAAAAAGTTTCCCAATCATCATGACCACCTTCTGAAAAAGCCATGGCTAAACATTCAGCCTTAACAGCCAAAGAATTATCTTCAGAGGATAATTTACCTAGGTCAGAAGACAAATCATAGAACGCGAAATTCTCTTCCGATTCATATTTTGCAAGAATATCATTTAACTCCATAATTATCAATCTTTATAATCACCTAATCCTTCACGTAATCTACCCACTGATTTTGCAAGACCATCCAATCCTGGATACATTGTTTCCGAGGTAATATTCATTTGATGCAAAGCCTTTGTCAACCTGAGTTTATCTTCCTTACCGATATTTATTTTCAGTACAGAAATAGCTTGCTGAGAAAGTGTTTTCTCATAAGACCATTTTTTCAAATCATCTATACCAACAGTAAAATGATTTTCTTCATTATAATATCCTTTTAAAATATCTTCAAAAGGAACGTTAACAGTGGATGGTACCAAGAACAAACCTTGTTGACGGCTTATGCGTTCATTACACATCCTTGGTCTAACCATAAATAAGTATTTTGGTCTCGCAATACGGTCAATCCGTACTTGTTGATTTACAATAGAATCATTAGCCATGTTGTATACCACATCATCTAATGTATCCATAGATACTGTATTTACATGATTTTCTTCAAAATACTTTTGAAAAATAGGTAAATTTAATTCGTCTTTGTTAATACACCAGATAGAAAAATTATCATAAAAGGAATTGTCCATTGCCATAAAAAGAGCAACATACATAGATTGGGAAAAATCTAATAATCTAGTTGGAGCACCAAAATGTTGCATGATAGACAACCATTCTATCAATTCACCATCCTTAGGAATTAGATTTTTCTCATAACTAGGAAATTTCCATTTAAACTCTTTGATCATTTCAGACTCGTAGATATAATAAAGAGCTTTGTCACGTGAAGGTGTTGGATGATGGTTTTCTATCAACCTTTCAAGCGAAGTCCTTAACGACCATTCAGAATTAGCTTGTCCACGAAATATAAAGTTTGACATAAATTTCTGATTTAACAGAAACAAATCATTCCACTCTTTTATCTTCGTTTCTATAAAAGCACGTTTTAATTCCATAATTTTAAAAAGCCTATTATTAATAGTGTAAAAAAGTAGAGATTCCCCAGGCGGTCCCATCCCGCACTAGATGGCGAAGACCTTTGATGGTCCGCCAACCTTAGAGCGTAGCTGTTCTGAGCACCGGAGGGCGGTTACATCCTCTCGTCCCTGAGGGAAGAGAGGCTTGGTGAGAAAGGTGGAGCCTTCCTTAAGGGTAAGGAAGGTTTCTGTCCCCTACAAGGGGAACCGAAGGGGTCGTAAAGACTATTGAAGGTAGGTTTTCGAAAAAAAACTCCTTTTGGCTAAAGATTTTGCAAATGAGCGCAATGAAAGTTTGCTTTCAAATTGCCGAGTGCAGCTAATCTTATCTAAAGGGAGGCAGAGGGTTTCAAAAGTGCATACCCTCCAATCACCCCATAACATACCATCGGTATAAGAAATGCAATCGCCATACTGCCCGTAGTATCCGCAATATACCCCATGATTACAGGAGCAACCGCACCACCCACTATCGTCATGATAAGCAATGAAGAGGCAAGCTTGGTCTTTGTACCCGCATCCCTCAATGCCAATGAGAAGATAGTCGGAAACATGATGCTCTCTCCCAGATACAAAGCGAAGAACGCAATGAGCGATAAAGTTCCGCTACATACCACCACAATCAATGTAGCTACAAAGGTGAGGATGGCACAGACCAGTAGCACCAGCCTTGGCTGGATATAATTCATGATGACACCACCAGCCAGTCGGCCGATAAAGAACAGACCCATTCCGCCAAAGGCGAGATACAGACTGGCAGTCTGCTTCTCTATATGAATACTCTCCTCAGCATAGTTGATAAAGAAACTGTTCACACCCGTCTGGGCAGCCACATAGAGAAACAAGGTTAGCATACCAAAGCCGAATGCCATCACTCGCATCGGCTTCTCCTCCACCTTCTCGTTCGTATCCACCTCATGCGCTCTCCTTGGGTCCGGCAACTTGATCCTTGACAGAACCAGCGCCACAGAAAGCACGAAGATACCCACCAGGGCATAAGGGATGGCAATGTTGACACCCGAGAACAGAAGCTGTCCGCCAACCAGCGGTCCTACAATCCATCCGATACCATTGAGCGACTGCGACAGGTTGATTCTGCTCTCCGCCTTGTCAGGATGTCCCAGTACCGTAGTATAAGGATTCGCACTCGTTTCCAGACAGGTCAGTCCGCATCCTATCACAAACAGCGACAGAACAAAGAAGTAGAAACTGTTGATTCTGCTTCCCGGTATGAACATCAGAGCACCGATACCGAAGAGCACCAGTCCCGTTATCACACCCCTCCTGTAGCCCCACTTCCGGATAATCCATCCGGCAGGCAGTGCCATCAGAAAGTAGGCACCATAGACAGCAGCCTGCGTCAGGGCCGACATCGCCTTGCTGATATGGAACGACTCCTGGAAATGCGGATTCAGCACCTCCAGGATGCCATGGGCAAAGCCCCACATGAAGAAGAGGCTGCTGATGATGAGGAAGGGCACCAGATAGTTATGCCCTTCGTATCTGAAGATGGATGGCTTCGTCATGATTCTCTGCAAATTTAAGACTGTCCTTTACTACCAGTGCCAGATAACCTCCGCCACCGGCTCCCGGCATCTTCCATGCCAGAACCTCCTCCATGCTGCTGTAGCGGTCAAACATCGTCTGCACACTCGCCTCCGGTTCTATCACACCGTTGATAGACGGATTCACCATACCTGGGAACATCGCAATCTGGGCCTCGAAAGATGCCCTGTATGCTGCAGCAAAGGCATCAAGGTCGTGCGCCAGAATCGCCTTCCAGCAGGCATCAGCTGCATCAGCCAGCGCCTTCACCTTCTCAGGCGTGATATCCTTACCTTCCACCACACTGCATCCCGGTCTTCTCGGTTCCATCGGAATCATCACCAGATGGTCTTCCAGGAATCGGAGAGTCATCTCATCCTGCGTACTCTCTATCTTCTCCGGCCAGAAGTTGTTGTCATAATAATGACGCACCAGACCGGGAACACAGATACCGATAGAATCCTGGGCACCCGAGATGATACCATCGTGACGCTCCGGATTGTTCTCGAAGCAGAATACCAGTCGGGCGAGCATCTCCGGATCCATCTTCGGCAACTTCACCGGCCAAATCTTCTGAATCATCTTACGGGTAGAGGTAGACAGACCGCAGCGGTCGCGCACCTCAAAGGTCGGTTCCAGCGAGATGGTAATTGCCCATCCCGGATGATACATGCTTACATAAGGCTGATCAATCCAAGTACCAGCCAGATCCAGACGGGTAGGAATCCCCGCCTCCTGTGCCGAATTATCAGATACGTTCAATAACGCCTTCTTCAAGCCAGAAGAAGACCGCGCCTTCAAACCAGCATGAGGCGTGCGCTGGAGTTCGACATATTCTATGCCCCTTTCCTTACAGATCCTACGTTTCTCATCAGACCCACCTTCAGCGTTCACCACAAACACGTCTGGTTTCACCTTATCAAGAGTTGGCAGGAAGTCGATGACTCCGCTTCCCTCATTGATATACGCATCCTTCACCGCCTTGATATTCTTGACCATGAATAACCTTTCCTCCTGCGGGAACATAGGCTTGCGATGCTTATACTCCAGATAAGTAGCATCCGATCCGATACCCACATACAGGTCACCATACCGTGATGCCTGCTGGAAAAACTCCACATGACCGGAATGCAGCAGGTCATAGCAACCGCTTACAAAAACTTTTTTTGCCATAAACCAATAATAGTTAATGGTTTACAGTTAATAGCAACCTGTAAACCATATTATATTAATTGAAAATCGTAAACTATAATGTATACTGTAGATTTTAAACTATAGACTTCCTTCCCCTGGCGGTCCCATCCCACAAAAACTGGCAAAGATCTTTGATGGTCCGCCATCTATTGGAGCAGCTCCTTTTTTATCCTCACATGTTCCGCAGGAAGTTTCTTGATACCATCAGAGAGAACACCCACCAGGCATTGCTTCTTGGCAATAGCATATAGCTCCTTCCAATCCACCTCCTTCAAAGAACCAGGTATTTCCTTGGCAGAACCAATACAGAATCGCAAGAAATCAAAGAAAATCTTTTGTTGTTTCAACATAAAGTTGTATTTTTGCTCGCATGAAGCAAGCCATACGCATCATATTATCCTACATAGCAGCTATCATCCTCCTTCCGATAGCCTTACTATGTAAGTTCTTCCGAAGAAAGTAATCCTACTTTTTTCGGAAAGGATCCTTGTATATATCCAAGAGCTGCTTACCGAAGTAATAGAAGAACTGCATATCATCCACGAAATAACGCTTGAAGAGGCGCTTTGGTTCCTTCATACAACGATACAGCCACTCCATACCAATCTTCTGCCAAATCTTAGGCGCACGTTTCAATGTTCCTGCCTCGAAGTCGATGGTAGCACCCAGAGCCATGAATACCTTTACTCCAGGCATCTTATCACGATACTTCATAATCCACTTCTCCTGCTTAGGCGCACCCACACCAACGAGCAGTACATTAGCACCACTCTCGTTCACGATGCGAACCAACTCCTCACATTCATCCTCATGCTTCTCGAAGCCAAAGGAAGGAGAATGAGCACCAACCACCATCTTGTGCCCCACCTTCTCATTGATACGTTCCATAGCCTTGGCAGCAATACCCTCCTTAGCACCAAGCAAGAAGATCTTGCAGTCTGCATCATCCTTATGATACATATAATAAGAGGTAAAGAAGCTGGAACCCGGAATCGCTTCCTTGATTGGAGTCTTCAACAACTTACCGAATAGGTAGAGGATCTTACTGTCACACACCACCCATTCCGACTTCTGATACACGTCATAAAACTCCTTGTCCTTCTGAAGTTTAATCAGATGGTCAAGATTAGGAGTCACAAGAACACCCTCCTTCAGGTTCTCCAAGAGTTCCTGACGAGTAATGTTCTTAATATCTATATTTAATACATTTACAGTTTCCATTGAATACGAAAAAACACCAATTTATTTCATTCATACAAGCGGATGTCCTTGCCTACCTTGGCATTGCCAACCTCATCCTGTGGGAGCAAGGTACGGAGACTCCCCAGCTGCCTAAGTCGCTCCTGCCAAATTCGGCTGATTCTGCGCTTGTACCAATTGTCAAATGAAAGTTTTCTTTTGCTCAACAATAAAGTATAACCAGAAGCAAACAAAAATAAAGCATCACCGATTGCCCCACCTGTTGCTAACATGCTATATTTACATACAAAGCGGCCATATGGCTATTGATTATTAAAAACACGGCAAGAAACTTCAAGATATCAATACTATAATCTCTATCTTTCATATCTATTATTATTTATTATCACAGCTGTAATTTTCAAAAGAAAAATTCTGGATATTTATTACGAAGTTCTTCTACTTCTGGCAACAACTTGATAGAATTATCTTTTACAAGTTTTGTCTCTGCTCCACCAAATATCGTTGTTCCTGACTCTATATGCTGCTTCAATGATTCCAAATCGATATCTCCATTATCTTTTAGTATAGAACTACTATGCTCATCTAATGAATGAGCGTATGATAAGAGTTTTTTCTTCACAAAATCAATATTTCCAAGCCAACTATGATGAAAACCTTTAAAACCGTCAAGTAATTTTATAGCATCATTCAACTTGCCTGCTTCTCCCATCTTGCGAATATAATCAGAATCACCAAAAAACTTTTCGCGAAGATACTTTCCTTTAATTACAACAATTCTATAAGAATATCCTTCAGGTCCTGGCCAATCAGGATTGAAAAGATTAAAATAGAAATTAGAAAAATATATCTTTATCGTAACAGCATCATACTTGTCTACCGCTTCTAAAATTTGTTGACTATAACGACTATCAATAATTTCATCTATATCTGATAATATCAAGATGTCATTATCTTCAAAATTAGCATTCCATAAAGAATAATTACGTGAAACAGCTTCGTTATACCATCCAGTATTTAAGCAAGTATGCTTCAACCAACGAGAGATTGGTTTAATTACAAAATGAGGTACAATCTTACGAGGTTTAAGGTATTTTCCTTTAGAATTCATTGGATGATAAAATACCTTTTCTTCATTACCAAGTTTAAACTCATAAGGATGAGGAGCATATTTGAAAGACTTATCAAATTCCGTAATATGAATTTCATCAACCCACTTTTGAGCTTCATGAATACAAATTTTTGCAATAAGCCCTTCATTATAATATGGCATACACAACTTAATCTTTCCCATTTTTATCATTTTTTAAAATACAACATTTCTTACAAATTTACCTAATACCACTCCATGAGAGTGGCATTACTGAAGACTCTACACACTTATATCGAATGCTAGATTTTGAATATTTATAACTTATATTACAATCGGAATCTTTTAACGGAACACTAGTGCTTTCTGTTAATAGTAACACTAAATTGTGCTTCATTTATTTTTATTTATTAATAATCTATCCGGAATATATATTAGAGCATTGAGAAGAGGAACGAAAGGTCCTAAAAGCCCAGAGAACATCAAATGGCCAGCAAAGATTGAGAATATCAGTATCTCTATATCAATGAATAATACAAATTTTGCCAATAAGCAGACTTTTCTTCTTACAAAAGCTTGTCTTATCATATATAGCCAAAAACCATAGACTATCACTAAACCTAATATTCCAAAATTTAACATTGCATCAAAAGGATCCATTTCTACTGTAAGATTGCCACCCAAGCCTACAGCCATTCCCCAAAAGCCAGAACTTAAATAGCGTCCTTTCATATTTTCCCAAAAAATATTTCTTCCAGAAACTATAAAAGAAAAGAAATCGTCACTTTTGTCATAGAAGTACATCCATCTATCCCATAATCCGCTTTCTAGTGCCATACGGTATCCTAAATATAATAGAAGAGGTATTAATATACACAAAAAAAGAGTCATCCATATAAGATATTTTTTCTTCCCAAACAGATATTGCAAAAAGACAAATAGCAGCAACATTCCTCCCATTGCCGTTTTGGTACTAAACATCGCTACACAAAATAATAAGAAAAGTAATACTAAATAATATTTCATATTACTAAAAGCTATTTTTGTATAAAACAAAACAGAGCCAAACAAGACCAATATAACTCCAGACAACTCATTAATTGCATAAAAAAATCCCCTGTAACCAGTAGAATCTTCACCTCCGTCGCCATATGAGCTATAGCCAAACCCCAAAATGCCCAAAATAATATTTGCCACTAAAACTATTGCATTTAATGCAAATATTGACTTTATCTTATCAAAGGTGAAATTTGGGGAGTCCTTTGCTATTTTTACCATTACTGGATAGCCCCAATACACCACCCAAAACTTGCTCAACAAAGAAAGAGTATCTCCTAATTTTCCTGCATTCCCATTGCATGAAAAATGAATAAGAAATATACTTAAATAGCCAATCCACAAAAAAAGTGAAGGTATATTTTTCCTATCTTTTAGCGCTATAGCAATTAAACAAAATAACAATATAGACTTATAAATAATTCCTAATGGAAAAGATTGTCCCAAACCTAAAAAGAAGCCATTTATAGAGTCTACCAATAATAGCCAATAAAAGAAATACCACAGATAATGCGGATGATTAAGACTTTTTTGTAACATTTATAATTATATTAAGGATAATAATTTTTCATAAATTCTATCAATGATCAAACCTGCCTCATAATCTTTTGCTGTATTATAGGCATTTTTTCTGATAAGCATTTTCTCCCTATCATTAAGGCTGATATACCTGTTTATTTTCTCTTCTAGTTCTTTAACATTACCTTTACTAAAGAAAAAACCATTAAAGCCATTCTTGACATAATCTGTAATACCACCTATTTCAGTTGCCACAACAGGAACGCTACAGGCCATTGCTTCTAAGCCAACCAATCCCAAAGACTCTTCAAGCATTGTTGGAAAAACAAATAAATCCAAACCTGAGTAAAATAAAGGTAGATCATCATAAGGAATTGCCCCAACATATTTAATACAAGATATTTCCTTTTTATTAATATAATCCTTCATATTAGGAACTTGAAATCCCGTGCCAGCCAATACTCCTTCTATGTTCATTCCTTTAGCTTTCAAACCGGCAATAGCATCAATAAAGATATTCCAGCCTTTTCCTCGATCTATTCTAGAAACATAACCAACAACTATTTTTTCACGTGAAATTTTACAATCGGTATTCAAGTGGAAGAACTTTTTTGAAACACCTCCAGAAGCTGATACAAAAATTATTTTAGGATTAATGCATGGAAAAATTTCTAATGTTTTCTTTTTAAAAAAGTTTGAAGGAACAACAATCAATTTGGCCTTATACAATAAGGGCGAAACTAATTTCAATCCATATTGACTAATTCTCGTTTTTGTCAACAAGTCTTCACCATGTATATTAAAGACAAGAGGAATATCCCTAAAAAATGTGGCTATTCTTAAAGATATAGCAGCATGAGTAATTATATGATTATAGACTAAATCATATTTTCTAAACATTAAAAGATATAAAGCTGTACTTAAAAATATGACATATTTAAGAAGTTTTGCCAGTTTATTCTTTGCTCTACCTCTAATTACACATAATTCTATTTCCACATTCTGCTTATCAGACAATCCATCCACAAAGTTCTTAACGAAAGTTCCATATGAAGGATCTGATTTAGAAGGGTATAAATTTGCTATCACTAAAATTTTCATTGTTCACTTACATTTATTCGACAATATATATTTACTCTCGATCGCCATACATACACTAAACAAAGCCCAAATAGCAATCATCGTAGACACCATATAATATAGACCATAGTTAGCCATAATGTAGGGGACAACAAACATAACAAGAGCATCAAATATTAAATAGCCAAAAGCTAATTTATTTATTTTATTTGTTGCATTTTGTAGCAAAGTAACATTATCGAATAATACTTTACACAGATAAAACAAACCTACCAATATAAATAAAGTACCATTTGCATTATACTGACTTCCTGCTATGATTTGGATGAGAATATCCTTAAATATGTACGAGAAGGAAATTATAAATGTAAATACCGTAATTGTTATTAAACATATTTTTATTAAGATTTCCTTGCATTTTTTTAGGTTGTTCGAAAAATAATTACTAGCTAACGAACTCCAAATAGGATTGTTTATGCTCTGGTAAATACCTACAAAAAATGTATAGATTTTCTGAATAACATTGATATTGGCTGCGACGGTTAAGCCGAGTAATGCACCTGAATATAATGTCAACACATTAAATACGAAACTGCTAGACAACTGTATTGATAAAAATTTTATACCAGTCAACAGCATACTCTTCATATTTAAATACATAGTTTTTATTGAAATCTTTGGAATTTCCCATTTTCTTCTATAGATAAACCAAATAGTTCCTCCTAAATAGGCTATTGTATTAATGATAAAATAACATATAGAAACTGTACTTATCTTGCAATGAAACAATCCAAGTATAACAACTATCAAAAAAGTAGCGCAACCTTGAATAAATGAAATTATTGAATAAATTTTTGTCTCATTAAAAGAGAAAAACATACTACAACCAAGTCCAAATGGTATTCCTAACAGAAACAAGACCTGAATGATGATAAATATCTTCCGCCCTTGCAGCATCAAATCAACATTATCGGTTTTAAATAACTTTTCATAAGGTATATATGGACTAATAAATACTAAAATTATAGATACAATAATAGCAAATAAAAGGAAAAAATATAAAGATGAAAAAAAAGAAATTTTAAAATCATCAACTCTCTTCTCTTCAATTGCTTTAGAGGCTCTATAACGTAACACATTTGTTATTCCAAAATCTCCTGTCACCAAGATTGCTGCTATAGAAGTAATACTAGCCCATAAACCAAATTCTTCTGGAGAATATAACCTAATAAGGATAAATATAAGCAAAAAGCGCAATAAGTTCGAAACTACAGAAGAGGCAAAAATCCATGATACATTTCGAAACAAGGAAGACTTAAATAATGCTCTATACATTAAATTATTTTTATATATTAAACATTCTATGTATACGTGACAACCCACGATCCAATATACTATATTTCATAGGATGTAGTATCTCTGGCTCTTGCAGCTTATTTCCCATATTAATACCTGCAGCTGCTATTGCGTCATTTATCATTGCAAACATATTATATTTATCCAAAATTAAATTTTTTAGAATTCCTATATTTTTATGATAAGTGCTAAAATAATCTGATTTTATTAAACCATCCACTTTAGCAATAGCTTCTTGATAATTTAATATATCAATAACAGGAAAGCTATTTATAGGGAAAAAATCTGAAATATTACTTGCTCCATAATATATCGGACAGCATCCTGCCAGTATACAATCAGACAATTTTTCTGTCCAATAGTTTGGATATTGACAATTTTCTATTACAATAGAATACTTGTATTTTGACAGTACTTCCAATTTATCCCCTACTGACTTATAACCATTTCCATAAATGTCAATATACTCAACCTTATCTTTTAATATTTTCTCAACAAATTTTACTCGATCACGATGACCTTTAGTAATTGTCTTATTAGATGTCAAGACACAAGCTTTATCAATACGTTTTCCATCATCAAAACTACCTAAAATGAAATCTTGGTAATTTAGCGCATCATGTCCATCAGAAGAATGAGTTCCTTGCTTCAAAGAACATCCAACCATCCAAGGTAATGGAGGATTAGAAATACAGGCATGACTATTTGCCACTAAATTCTTTTGGCAAGAAAAAATGTGAGCAAACTGTGATAAGAAGGACTTTGTATATCTTTTCACCATAGGAGGTTCACCTGTCCAAAAAAAACGATTTTCCTTTGGAGTGGTTGTAACAATAGGTACTGATATTCCATCTACAACAGCAATACAATCATAATCCTCATTAGCATCAAAAACGAATTGTGTATTGCCCCATACAAGCTCCTCCGTCTTAAACTGTCTTGTTATCGGAATATTATAAGGTCCAGGAATATAAACTTTAACCATTTTAATTTGTCTTAATTTTTAATAAACGTAATAAATATTTTAGAAAATAATTGAATGCAGAATAATGTAAGAATATATAAAATGCACTTTTTCTGAAAGGTATTTTTCCGCTTTTTAACTGAATATCTTTTAAGTTATTATATATATTATAAACTCTAGCATTCTTTAAGATTTCCTTGCAATTATAGGAATTACGCCAATAATTCAATAAGGAATCATACTGCTGAAAGTTATGAGAATAACTGTCCTGCACATCTGTTACATAATATATCATTCCACACTTAGGCAACATTACAACCTTGCCTAACTTTGTTAGATCCACGATGAAAGATGAATCAGAATATTTTCCACCATGACTTGTTACCAGCCCCAAACTTTTATTTACCAACACTCTATTATACAAATATCCAGGGAAAGGGGCTATTTCTCTACCCACATACATTTTTATAAGAGTAATTGGATCTGTTATTTTTGTGACCTTTTTAATGTTATTTATTTTTTTGGTTGTTAGACGACCATAAATATTTAAGCAAGCATTACAACCAACTGCAACTATTGAACTATCAGCTTTCATGCTTTCATAAAGTATTTGAACCATATTAGGGAGCATTTCGTCATCATCATGAAACATTATAAAATAATCATAAGGATTACATCTCAATATATAGTTCAAATGTCCTATACCTGTTTTACAAGAAGGCTCCATTCTATGAACATATTCTACACGTAAGTCTTCTTTCAGAATAGGCAAAACTAAATTTGCAGTTCTATTATCATCAGAATTATCTGAAACTATTATCTTTATTTTGCTAAATGTTTGCTTTTGAACAGAATGCAAAGCTCGCATAACAGTCTCAGGTCTATTATGAGTCAATATATAAACTGCAACAACATCATTAGAATCCATAGTTTTACTATCTAACATTTTGTTATTAAATTGTTTGCACCAGAAGAATAGGCAATAGACTTATCCATTCCTATCTTAGATGCGATAGTTTTTAATATATTCATCTAAATAAATTTTATCTTTTCAAACTCTTCTTCATCAAGCAATGGGATTGGACTCTCAATTGGCTTATTATATTCAAGTTTTGGACATACAGTCGTTAAACCTTCTATCTTATATTCTATGAGGTTAGCCTTTTGAATAATATCTGTAGCCTCTTCTGCAGATGTTTTATATGACAAGCATCCATAAATCAATCCATAGGAATCTGCAAGAGCCTTTATATTTGGAACTAAATATCCTCCATCAGCTGTAGTTCCTGCCATCAAATTATCAAAATACAAATGTTGGAACTGGGTAATCATTCCCAAGGTTGAATTGTTCAAGACAATAACTTTTATTGGCAAATGATACTGGGATATTACCATCAATGATTGAACAGACATGTGGAACCCACCATCGCCACACAAAGCATAAATCGTTCTGTTAGGGTTTGCAAATGCCATTCCGATAGCAGCAGGCAAAGAATAGCCCATTGGAGCTAACCCACCACTTGTCAAGAACTTCATGTTCTTTTTCATTTGAATGGTCTGCGCTGCCCACATCTGGTTTTGCCCAACATCCGTTGTAATGACATCGCCTTCCTTGGTTAAACCATTCAAGAACTGAATAAACATATATGGCGACTTGTTCTCTACAAATCGCTCTATCTCTTTGTCTTGGTTATATTTTGACTTTATACCCAGAACATATTCATGCCACTTATCGGAAGAAGCCAACTTATAAGAGTAAGTATTCAGAAGTTGAAGAAAGGCCAAGATATCCATGTTTACATTCTTTTGTCCATGAATACGGTGGTACTTCAATTCGTTTGCGTCGATGTCTACATGAACGATATGGCCATCCTTCAAGAATGTATCTATCTTTGCTCCTGTCTGTCTTGTATCAAGTCTAGAACCTAACACTATCAATAAGTCTGCCTGAGAGATTGCGATATTGGCACATCTATTACCATAGCTGCCGACCATACCTATATAATATTTGTAGGTCTCATCTATGGCACCACGTCCCATCAAAGATGTAACTACAGGAATTTCATGATTGAAGATAAAGTTCTCTAGATGTTTCTGAACCTCACCCCCTATGCAACCTGCACCAAGAAGTACCATTGGACGCTTTGATTTAGAAAACAAATCGACGATTTCTGTTAAGTCAAACTTTTCTTCTATAGGATTTACATCATCTTTGTATCCCAATAACTCATCTGGATTAATGTCTGTACGCTGTACATTCATTGCTATATCCAAAAGAACAGGACCTTTTCTTCCAGTTGTCGCTATATGAATGGCTTTCTCCAATTCATATCGAAGATTCTTCGCATCATCCACGAAGGCTGCATACTTAGTGATAGGCTTAACAATGCTGATAATATCAGTCTCTTGAAAACCTTGTTGGCGAATAGGCTTATCATACTTGTACTCGTAAGAATTAACTTGTCCAGTGATATATAATACAGGAATCGAGTCAAAGAAGGCATCAGCAATACCCGTCATCATATTTGTAGCTCCAGGACCACTTGTAGAGATAGCCACTCCAAACTTACCATTCTCTATGGCAAACCCCTCTGCTGCGATAGCAGCTGTTTGCTCATGATAAGTCTGAACGAATTTGACATCATTGCTTCGAGCCAATGAGTCAACCAAGTGGGTAATCATTCCCCCAATGTATCCAAATACCGTATCAACACCTCTTTCCGAGATGAAAGAAACTATATAATCAGATGCTTTCATTACTTACTTTCTATAAAAATCAATGGTTCGTATTAACGCTGTTTCAAAATTCGTATGAGGAACAGCCCCAAAAGCACTTTCAAATTTTGAAACATCCCCATCCATATACATGATTTGATTGCTTGTATAAGGAATGCTACCAAAATTATATTCTATGTCAGAGTGCATAAGTGATTTGATTTTACTTAAGATATATACATTAGAATATAAATCTTTAGGTTGACTCAAATTATAAATTCCAGACTTGCCTTTAGAGCCAAGCAATAAACAAATTGCCTTTGCGTAATCTTCGGCATATAGGTAAGAGTACTTTTGCTCACCCTTTGTTGTATCGAACTTCTTGATACTATTTAAACATTGATGAATGGCTAACTTGATAAGCCCTCCTGTCATTTGCTCACCAAACACTGTAAATATTCTTATCCACTGCCATTCTATATCATGAGCTTCACAATACATCTTCAACTCATTAAGACAATACAACTTGGTTGCACCATATTCACTCTGTAACTTAGAAGGCTCATGATTTTCAGAAACAGGACCGTTATAATATCCATACTCCGCTTGACTTCCTAAACAAATAATCTGCTTATATGGATACAAACATACAACTCGTTTTGTTAAAGAAATATTCTGCGATTGAACATCTCTATTTTCTCGGTAAGTTCCCCGAACACCAGCCCATGCAGCATGGAACAACACTTCTGGCTTAAACACATTTACCAGATTTTGCAAGTTCTCATCATCCAGAACCCACTTTACCCTGCATTCTTCATCAGGAGAGAAAAGAGATACAGAAGAAGGACGGCGCAAGCATAAAACTTGATGACCTTGTCGTATAGCTTCTTTTACAAAATGAAATCCTAAAAAGCCTGTCGCCCCAGTAACAAATATTCTCATTAGCCAACATATTTATTAATCTGTTCCACACAAAGTTGGTAAACATCCTCATTCTGATAACGTTTGTACCAGTCGGCTACCATTGCCATACATTGGTCGATATTCATACGAGGTTCCCAACCAAGCTTGAAATGAGCCTTATTGATATCAAGCATCAATAGCTTAGCCTCATGAAGGGCATTTGAATCAGATACATCCTTCAACTCTCCCTTGCCATAGTTAGTGATAAGCTTCGTTGCAACATCCCAAACATTAGCGATTGATTCTGTACGAGGTCCAAAGTTCCATCCCTCACAATATTTGGTTGGCTCATTCCACATCTTGGATGCCAAGAGCATATAGCCTCCTAAAGGTTCCAACACATGCTGCCATGGGCGAATAGCCTTAGGGGAACGTATCTCTATGGTCTTGTTCGCTTCAATAGCACGGATGCAATCAGGTATGATTCTGTCTTTTTCCCAGTCACCACCACCAATTACATTACCTGCTCTAACACTTGCCAAAGCTACATGATGTTTCTTGCCATAGTCAGCTGGATTGAAGAAACTTCTCCGCCATGAACTGATGGCAATCTCTGCTGCACCCTTAGATGATGAATATGGATCATAACCTCCCATTGGTTCATTCTCTCTGTAACCCCAGATTTGCTCCTTATTTTCGTAACATTTATCTGTAGTTATCATTACTCCAACCTTCACGCTCTCTGTTGCTCGAATGGCTTCCATTACATGAATGGTGCCCATCACGTTTGCCTCATAGGTCTCCACAGGAATCTCATAGCTCAAGCGAACCAGAGGCTGGGCTGCAAGATGGAAAATTATCTCAGGCTGATACTCAGCAAAGATTTGCTTCATCTTCTCTCCATCACGAATATCCGCTCTTATATCTGCCTTTATCTTCTTACCAATACCGGACAAGACGAAGTTGTCCTTATCGGAATATGGATCTAAGGCGACACCGACGACCTCTGCTCCCAACTCATGAAGCCAGATAGAAAGCCAACTGCCCTTGAATCCGGTATGACCAGTAACAAGGACACGCTTTCCCTTATAGAAATTATTAAATAAATCCAAAGCCATAATTATATCTCTTTAGGTACCTCACGCTCCCATTTTTTCCAAGGAGCAGTATTAGTTGCAAGCAGTTTCTCCAGCATAGCCTTCTCACGTACATTGTCCATGCACTGCCAAAAGCCTTCGTGGATATAGGACATCAGTTCCCCTTCATTGACCAATGTTTCCAAAGGTTCTTTCTCAAAGACTGTAGAATCGCCTTCAATATAGTCGAAAACCTTTGGCTCTAATACCATATAACCAGCATTAATAGGAGCACCATCGGTGATATTCTTTTCACGGAATGACTTCACGGCATTGTCACCACCAATGTTCAGTACACCTTTCTCTTGCTTCATCTTTACGGCTGTCAATGTGGCAAGTTTACCATGTGCCTTGTGGAACTCCAAGAGTTTGTTGATATCCACATCGCAAACGCCATCACCATAGGTCATGAAGAAAGGCTCTTCGCCGACATACTTCTGAACACGTTTAATGCGTCCTCCTGTCATAGTGTTATAACCAGTATCCACAACAGTTACCTTCCATGGTTCTAGCTCACTATGATGGATGGTCACCTCGTTCTTTCCACCTCTCCAATCAAAACTGACATCGCTGTTATGCAAGAAATAGTTGGAGAACCACTCCTTGATGTATTCCTGTTTGTAACCAGCACAGATGATGAACTCGTTATGGCCATAATAGGAATACTCTTTCATGATATGCCACAGGATAGGCATGCCTCCAATCTCAATCATCGGCTTTGGCTTGAACTGGCTTTCCTCACTGATACGTGAGCCAAAACCACCTGCAAGTAATACGACCTTCATAATCAATTAATAATTTACAATTAATAGTTAATAGGGCTTTGCGCTACTTTACTTGGTAGCGACAAAAGCCTTGATGGTATCAATCATGTACTGGAGTTTTTCCTGGGTCATGCCTGGGTAAACTCCAATCCAGAAGCAATCGTTCATGATGCTATCGGTAACAGGGAGAGAATCCCCAACCACACGATAGTCTTTGTTCAAAACGTATTGATCGAAAGCTGGATGTTTCAAGAGATTACCTGCGAAGAGGTTGCGGGTCTGAACCTTGTGATCCTCCAGGTACTTAGTAAGTTCTGTACGAGTATATCCAGCATTTGGCAATACGGTAATGAAGAAACCAAACCAACTTGGCTTGCTGTTCTTCTGAGGTTCAGGCAAAAGAAGTCCCTTGACACCTTCCAAACCTTTATGTAGATAGTCAAAGTTCTCACGACGACGAGCAACGATGTCATCCAACTTCTCAAGCTGTGCACATCCAATAGCAGCCTGAAGGTCAGTTGCCTTCAAGTTATAACCCATGTGGCTGTAAACATACTTATGATCGTAACCTAAAGGAAGTTGACCAAACTGCTTGGTGAAACGGCAACCACAAGTATTGTCTACACCTCCTACACACCAGCAATCACGTCCCCAGTCACGGAAACTCATCACATACTTGTGAAGCTCAGGGTTATTGGTATAGACTGCGCCACCTTCGCCCATTGTCATGTGGTGAGGAGGATAGAATGAGGAAGTACCGATATCACCAATGGTACCAGTCTTCTTCCACTCACCATCGATGAAGTACTCTGAACCAAGTGCATCACAGTTATCTTCTACCAACCACAAGTTATGCTTGCGACAGAAATCGACCACAGCCTGAAGGTTAAAAGGATTACCCAATGAGTGTGCAATCATCACCGCCTTAGTCTTAGGAGAAAGCGCAGCCTCCAACTGGGTGGTATCAATATTACTCTCCTCGATGCTCATATCCACGAAAACAGGCACAGCATTATACTGAAGGATAGCAGATACTGTTGTTGGGAATCCAGCAGCCACAGTAATCACTTCATCACCTCGCTTGATAGCACGATTGCCCAGTTCGGGAGCAGTAAGTGCACTAAAGGCAAGGAGATTTGCAGAAGAACCAGAGTTACAGAGTGAGCAATACTTCACTCCCAACCACTTGGCAAAGCGTGTTTCAAACTTGTGAGCCCAAGGACCAGCAGTAAGCCAGAAGTCCAAAGAGGCGTCTACCAAGTTCACCATCTCCTCGTCATCAAAATAACGACCGCCATAATTCACTTTGGTCTTGCCAGGAACAAACTCCTGCTTCTGACCATGTACCTCACGATAGTATTCTCGTGTCAATTCGAGAATCTGTTTCTTTAATTCTTCTTTTTTAGACATATCTTAAATTAATTTATATTCATTGTATTTTTTACTTTCCTAATTCTTTAATTCTCTGTTCCTCTTTCAAAGAGCAAACAAGCAGCTGTCCATTCTTCTCGGCTACGATATAGCCATCCAAGCCTTGAATTACCACCTTGCTTTCATCGGCTGCATGAACCACGCAGTTCTTGCATTCATACAAACGGATGTCCTTGCCTACCTTGGCATTGCCAGCCTTATCCTGTGGAAGTAAGGTACGAAGACTACCCCAGCTGCCTAAGTCACTCCAGCCAAATTCGGCTGGCAGCGTAAAGATATTCTTCGACTTCTCCATCACGGCATAGTCGATGCTTATCTTCTCGCAGGTTGGGAAGAGTTTGCCGACCACCTCTTTCTCCTGTTCGGCATAGAAAGAAGGTGCCATCTCGTCCATGATGCTGGCAAGGTTTGGCTGAAAGGTTCGGATTGCCTTGCTGATGGTATCGATGTTCCATACAAAGATTCCGGCATTCCAATAGTAATTACCAACGGCAAGGTATTGCTCGGCTGTCTCCAGGTTTGGCTTTTCTTTGAATGCCTCAACCTTGTAGATTTCATCTACTGATGTTGGCTCTGCTGCAGCGATATAGCCATAGCCTGTTTCTGGGCGGCTTGGCTTGATACCGATGGTAACGATGGCGTTCTTATCGGATGTATAGCTCAATGCCTTGCTGAGTACTCGCTGATACTCCGAGGTATTGATGACCAGGGCATCGGATGGTGTCACCACGATGTTGGCATCAGGATGCTTCTTCTGAATCTTCCAGCAGGCATAAGCGATACATGGAGCGGTATTGCGAGCCTCCGGCTCTGCTAATATGTTATCTACTGGCATGTCAGGGATTTGCTCCTTGACAATGCGAATGTATTTCTCGTTTGTCACTACCCACATGTTTTTGACAGGACAGATTGGCTTCAATCTATCTACTGTCAATTGAATGAGGGAACGACCGACACCCATCACATCTATGAACTGCTTTGGGAAATCGGGGGTTGACATTGGCCAAAAGCGGCTGCCTACGCCGCCGGCCATGATTATGATTTGTATGTCGTGCATAAATCTTGTTCTTTACCTCTTAGTCTCCTTGAGGAAATGTTTTTTCTAAAATCATCCCGTCCTTCTTTACCATTAAAGAAGGCTCCACCTTTCTCACCAAGCCTCTCTTCCCTCAGGGACGAGAGGATGTAACCTACTCGGTGCTCGGAACCGCTGCGCTCTAAGGTTGGCGGACCATCAAAGGTCTACACCAGATTGTGCGGGATGGGACCGCCTTAATCATGGTAAAGTACAGAGTTTATCTTTAATTTTAATCAACTTTATAAAACGTTTTGTTTGAAAAAACTTCAACTGATTCTTTTTTCTCGTTATTCGAGATATAGTTTGATACTTTGAACTTGTATTTGTCTATGCTTTGGGCAATAATATCACCAGCCTTAGTTGAATAATACTTTATATTAAGATTAGACAACATTGAACGAACTGCTGGTGAAGGGTGCGAATACATATTGTCCCAATCACAAGCACATATAGCAACTTTTGGGTTTACTGCCTTCAAAAAATCCGTTGAAGTAAATCCATTATCTGCCCCATGATGTGCTAATATCAACACATCAACCTCATTTGCAATAATTTCATTATGCATCAACCTGTTTGCTATGGTCTCATCTTCGCAGTCACCTAAACTTAAAACTTGAAAAGAACCTACTCGGAACAATTTGATTGTTGATTTGTTATTAGAACTTATGCTATCAGCAATATTATCTGGTCCAAAGAATAAATCGTGACCAAATAGTCGGGTGAATGTTTGAATTCTGACTAAAGTTGGGTTAATCCTTATAACTTGACAGCCAGAATTTGTTATTATAGACAATGACCTTAGCCCAGTAAGTGTATGCGGACTATATCCTGGACATTCTATTACTGATGGGGTTAAATCTTGGATAATCTCTTCCAATTCGGTTGATTTACAATGGTCTTCATCCCAACTGGTAATATGAAGTACATCAATATGATCTACACCACTTAGACGCATTTCATATTTAATATGTTGCTTGTTAACTTCATTATAACGCGCTTCCATTAAGACGAAATACTGATCAACACTCAATGAAAAAGATGCACCTTTCTCTCCAAGTTGGTAGGCTCTAAATCTTGTATAATGTTTCATGTTCTTACTATATTTAATAGAAAATCAGGAGCTGATTGAAATTGCATCCAATCAGACCTAAGTTGTCGTTCGCATTCCATAAGTTGCTTATGGGTTTCTGTTGTATTAGAAAAATTAATCTTTAATTTTTCGATATACTCCAACAGATTCATACATATAGTATATTGTCCACATGTGAAAAGGGCTTCAGGAATACCTTTTTCCCTCTCTGATTCTGTAAACCACAAAGTAGTTCCCATGCTTGAAGCCTTATCACTATTTATCCTCATCACTTCTGATGGCTTAAGATAGTCTGGCAAATTTTTCTTCCAGATCCATGAACCTTTGGTAGACAATTCACTTACATTATTTGAAATCAAACGGTTTTTCCAATTGGAACTTTCATATAATGCATTGTAACGCATCTGCCTAATAGGTTTCATGAAAACAGATTGTGCTAATGTCAACAAAGATGTTAATCTTGTCTGCACCATCATTGCTATTTTACCAAACTTTAGATGATATAGTTTCTTTACGTCGAATATGATTGGAAGTTGTTTCATTTTCATATCGATAACCTTCTTCAAACAGCTTACACCAATAAACATCGACAAAGATAAAGCCGAGAAAGCGAAGGTAAAACCACTTAAGAAAGGTAAAGATAGTATTGCGGAAACTATAGCCATCAATGCGGAAACTATAAAAACACATATTATTACAGTATATATCTTGTGAATTGTCATCTGTCCCAAAGTAGATAAAAACTTAATGTTTCTATTTTGTTTTATATTAGGAGAGGCAACATCTGATACAATTATTAAGTCATGACATGGGTAACTTGTATTTCCATTCGCCTGAGGATTATCATATGTCATTTGTTGATTTGCTAACAGCAAAGGCTCTATTCCTTGATTGTCAACAATGCCACCATCCATCAAATCAAAAGACTCTTTATTACGAAAATTCTCTCGTATAGAGTCCTCTTTATAAAATTCGAAGTCGTTGGGAAAAACAACAGGTTCAAAGCCTCCAGGGAAACAGCTAGACACAGCCAAGATTTCTGAAAGCTTAATTTTTGCAGCAATATCCCTTGGTATTTTATGTCTTGCATTCCCGATAAATCCATATCTGAATTCAGGCTTTGTGTTCTGAATTGCACGAGATGCTTGAAAACGGAAAGCTATACCATTGGAGAAATCTGTGCCATTAGCACTATAATGGTGGATGTGATTTTTTTCTACACTATCCATAAGTAAGCCGAAAGTTTGTCCCTGAAAAAACACCTCATCATAGAAATGAATCGTTTCTTTTATTAAAGAGTCATTGGCATTGTTTTCTTCCAAAAAAGATTTCAATACAGATTGAGGCAAATCAACGTTGCATAATATCTGAAATAAATTCTTGAAGCAAGTATCAATGTCCTCACCTTTACAAACATGCATCATATACCATAAACCCGTGATAGAACCTCCTGAAATCGTTGAAATGGTATTGACGACATCCAGTAAGCTCTTACCATTAGGCAACTGGATACGGTTTAGATAACTCAAAGTACCTAAATGGAACATGGCTGCTCTATATCCGCCCCCAGACAAACTAATTGCAATTTCTTCCATAACTATTCAGGTTAAATCTAGCTGCAGCACCAATAGATAATTTCACTATATAGGAGTACATCATTGCAGCACGCTTACTGTCATCCAAGTCACGGCAAAGCAAAACAACTAATCTATGTAAAGCCCTCATCGTATCAATGTGGTATGCTGAAGCTCGATAGCCACCGCCAGATAGAGCTAAACCTATTCTCTGATTTCTAATCATTTTGCCTAAATCTATAATGGTGATGCCGTAGAATAACCAGCATGGGTGGCGGTGTTACAATGATGACACATATTATGATTTGCGTTCGTCGCATAGACATTTGCACCAGCTTTTTTCAAAGTATTTACTACGGCTTTACTTAAATAATGCCCATACTTTTCTGTTGATATATAAGCGACGTCAGGGTTTATATGATTAATCATATCATTATCTAAATTATATTTACCCTCAAATCCGCAACCTATAGGGTTTCGTGGGAATTTACTTGTAAAACGACAAA
>OGQF01000303.1_pt1 | contig 42600 bp, 55 predicted proteins | sample 1553141 | NCBI WGS metagenome assembly OGQF01 (sample SAMEA2580005, study PRJEB22360) | human gut metagenome | biome: human gut; feature: human-associated habitat; material: faeces | place: Denmark | collected 2008/2010
ACTGTTTAACTTTTTTCTACCACGCGACTATCGCGTGGTTTTGTTTATACAAAAAAAGCCCGCCTGTAACGGTGGGCTTTCCTGTATAAAAAAGAAAAGCTACTGTAAAACAGTAGCTTTGGTGCGAGAGACCACGCTTTATATACTTAAAACATAGATATAGAGCCAAATTTTGTTAAAAAATATACTAAAGTACTGCAATGGTACTGCAACAGAAATTATAAGTTAAATAAACGCAACAGTTTTCTTAATTAATTCCATTGTAAAATAATGGAAAATTGATATAATATTTATTGTCTTGTAGGGCAGTCATCCTATCAACACTATAAACCGACTGCTTTGCAAGACATTTTTTATTTATCTTTTTCTACATAAGCAAAAACAGGAGCAGTAAAAACTGCTCCTGTTCCCTTTTCCTCTAAAAAAATTTAAAAAATTTCAAAAAAGCCTTGACATACTAATATTAGTATGATATAATTATAAATGTTGAGAGAGGAAATCACTCGACAATAATTACAGGAGGTACCTGCTATGAAGGACAAAAAAATAGTCCTTGAAATAGTGAATACGGTTACGCAAATCGTTTTAGCCATCGTTGCGATAATCACACTATTCAAGAACTAATCGTCGGCGAGGGGAAGACGAAAAACTCCCCTCATTTAAGACAGTTATATTATAGCATATGAAAGGATGATTTTCAAGTGATTAAAATATTTTTGCCTACAATTTTATCATTTTTCATAATTTTAGGTTTTATTATAGGTTTCTCTCCTATTTTAAAAATATTAACACTTATAACAGCGATTGCCGTTTTAATAGTTTCAATCTTTGATATAAAGGAGTTAATAAGTTATGCAAGAAAAAAGAAAAACAACGACAAGCAGTGAAGTCAAACGCAGATATAATAAAAAAGTTTATACTTGTATCAGTGCTCAGTTATCTAAAGAATTGGTATCAGAATTTAAAGAAATTTGCAAAGAAAAAAACATTTCTCAAGCAAGCGTTTTAAAATCAGCCATTGAAAAATTTATTGAAGAAAACAAATAACAAAACAGGGGCGCAGTTGACTGCACCCCTTTCTTTTTACTCGACTTTGCCGTAGTATTTTACAAATCCTGTCTTGTATGTATTTGTACCGTTTACTTTGTAACACACCAAATATCTGCCCTTGTATTTTGCAAGGCATTTGCATTTTTCGTATGGGTCTAAAGAGCCGATTTTGTCGCTTAAATCCGTTGCAGAGTAAACATTCTCGGGTGTACTGCCGTTCTGCCATACAACAGGGTCAATGAAATTCGGCTTTGGTTTTGACGGTTTGTTTTCGGGCTTTTGTTCAGGCACAGTGGGTTTTTCAACTGCTGTTAAACCTCTTACCGTTGCTACCGCTCTTGCGATTGCTTCACCGCATTTTTTTTGACCGTCAGCAGTCTTGACAGTTTCAAGGTCGGAACTGTCGATAAACACCGTTTCAATTAAGATTGCACAAGGTTTGGTTTGTCTGATGATGCCGAAATAATCTTTGCGAAATGCGTTGAGTTTGATTTTTGCACCTCTGTTTTTAACTCCGAGAGTGCTTGAAATCTCGTCAGTAACAGCCTGTGCAAGTTTTTTACCACGCTCTGATTTGTGATGATAATAACATTCAGTACCCTGACCGCCCGCTGCGTTCAAATGGAACTCTGCTACAAGGTCGTATGTATCATCTTGAAGTTTCGCTATTCTCTGTTTAAGCGACAAATCGCCGTTGTAGTTCATCAAGTCGCAATGCTCGTTGTAATGTGAGTTGTAATACTCTTGAGCATACTTTCCGATTTCTTTAGCGATTTTGAACTCGTGATATTCTTTGTGGGTTGCACCGCTGTCATATCCGCCTTTTTCAGATTTTCCGTGTCCGATTGCAAAACATATTTTACTCATATTCTCAACTCCTTATTTATCAAGTTTTTTAGGCTCTGTATATTCAAGCGCCTGTTCGCTGTCGCCTACACCGTCAGTTGTCGGGTCAACTACTACACCCAATACAACAAAAATGTTGACTAAAATCAACAGTGCGTTTGTGATTTCTTCCTGTGATACTTTAGGCACTACATCACAAAAAGATAAAATCTGATAAATAAATGTAATTATTAAAGTAATCAATGTTACAAGTGTGGTTTTGTTTTGTAAACGCAATTTCCAATTAATTTTCATTGTTTTTTCTCCTTTTCATAAATTATTTCAAGACCGTATGCTTTCGCTGCATCGTGTTCAATTTTACATCCTCGTGCGTTTTCCCAACCGTCACAAAAATATGCTGCGTCACACAAAGACATATTCTCAAGGGATTTCGCAAGAAAACATAAAGGAATTTGAATAACTCCACGCTTTTTCATTTGCTCAGGACTATGCCATTCATCTGTGAAAAGTGTGTTGATTACTTCATAGCCTCTACTTTCAAGTTCTTTGACTGCTTTTTCTCTTATAGCAATAATTTCTTCATCGGTTCTGCCAGCCATAGGCTGTGATAACATTGCTTTTTTCATTGTTTTTTCTCCTTTTCAAGATTATTAAGTCTGTATTCGTGATTTATTAATTCTGTCTCGTGTTTATCAAGACTTTTAAAGATTTTTTCGTGTCGCAGGCTTGCTTTTTGCTTGTACTCAGAAAAATCTTTTTCGTCGTCAGTGATACGAAAATTCAAGTGATTGATTTGCTCTGCGAGTTGTGTCATCGCTTTGGTATTTTTCCCAAGCGGAACTGCTACCGTCCCGATTAGTCCTACAATCGCAATAATGACTGTAACTACTGTCCATTCCATTTCTCCACCCCCTTATTTTACTCTTTTCCAGAATGCCACAACTTCTGACGGTTGAATGTTATTGTGTGGCTCGCCGAGACCGTTATATGACGGTCCCGCAAAGTCATTGTCATTGTCGGAAACTATCGAAGTACTTCCACGAGGTTTTAGTTTCGGTGCTTCTTTATCAGTGAGCAAATGCGTTTTCTCGCCGAGTTGTTTTCCGACTTCATTGAAATCCGAGTCTTCTGCATCAATGCCGACAGGTGTTCTGCCGACGAGACAACGCTCCCAAGTGAAACCAAGAAAACTGCTGTGGTCGAGATTGTCTGCGAACGGTACTATTATTCCGACGGGGTAAATATTATTCGAGATTTCTCTTGGCATATTATCTCGCATTTCATTTTGTGAAGAATTAAGACTGCTAAGACCTGCTAGCATCACCTGATAATTTTTTGTGATTTGCGAAACAGTTTCATCGTGCGATTGAACCATTCTTTCAAGTCTATCAAGCATTTCTTCCATATAAACTAATTCAGGAATATGTCCGACATCAATCGTTGCGTTTTTCGTAACAACATAAATACCCTGATACACAGTATCACTATGAATTATAGGCTCTTCTACTGCGAAAATCATAATGTAAAATTCCTTGTCAAGAAGTCCTTGTTTGAACTTACCATTCACATATTCGAGATACTGACCGTCTGTCGCTTCTTGTTCCGAAGTAAAACAGATAATGTCTTTGAGTTTTCCGTCAGCAAGAATATCTTGTACCTTGTCGAAATGTTCTTTTACAACTTTGTTTTGCAAAGGTTTTGTTGAAGTTGCTGAAAGTGTGTCATCGACAGGTATAGCCTCTGCAATCTCTGTTTTGTCGGTCTCAGTTAATATGTAGTCTGCTCCCTGCGGTCCTTGTATGCCCTGCGGACCTCTTTCGCCTTGAATACCTTGCGGACCTTGAACGCCTTGTGGTCCTGTATCGCCTTTCGAACCTTGTATTCCTTGTGGACCTTGCGGACCTGTCGCACCGTCGAACTCTCCGTTTTCTGCCCTCTGCAGCAAGTCCTGTCCGACCTTTTCAGCCGTTGCTACCTTGTCAGCGTTTTCTTTGACATACTCAGCAATGGTTTTGACTTTCTCAACTTCTTCAGGGTCAGACGGTTGGTCGGACGGTGCTTGACGGTCGTTAAGGTAGAATGTAATCGTCTTGACTGTGTTACCCGAGCCGTTTTCTTCAACGAAAATCCACGCTGAAAAGTTTAACTTCGAGTCCATTAAGCAAAGGTCGGGAATTTTAACTTTTCCGACACCGTTTTCAAATGTACCGTTAACTACAATCGCATTTTCTTGGTCTGTCTCGAAATGAACTTCAAAGTTTTCAGGAAGGTCAATTCCCGAGATTTCAAGAATTTGTCCGTAATCGTACTTAAATAAATTTTCTACTTTTACATTGTTGTAATTCGTGAAATTAATTTTTATCATAGTTGCTCCTTTATATAAAAATTTAAGCACCGTAAACATAGCGCAGAACATATGAGTTGTTTGCGATATTTACTCCGCCCAAATTACCGTTAAATGTATTTTTTTCGTGTCCCACAATCTTTTGATTGCTAATATATAAATATTTTACAAAATTGTTTCCCCACGGATTAAACGATGAAAACATATGTCCTACACCTTCCTTGCCAAGTATCAATGTTTTTTTTACAAAAAATGAAGTAAAGCAACTGTCTTTTGCAGTACCGCCACCGTATTCTGAAAACACTAAAACTATTCCGTTCGGCTGCGCTTCTACCGGCTCTGTCAAAGTGATAGTTTGCGAAGCGTTCATATAGTATTCGCCATACCAAAGTGGTGCTTTTTCGTACTCATCAGCGTTAACAGCTCTGCGCCACGGACTCCATTGTCCGTTGAAAAAATAGCGATGATATATTGAATTTGATGTATAACTATAGGGAATAGCAATTTGAGCCCGAGCGTTTTCAATCGTTTTATCAGCATAAAATACTGTTTTGATATACATAAATTCATTTGTCGGGGTGTGCAAGTTTGTTAAAACAAGTTCGTCAGAGGTTGTATCAGGGTCAATAGCATTTTCGCCGTTGCCTGTATAATTAGCCATACCGTTATTTATTCGAGTACCGAATTTGTCGAACATATCCATTTTTACATCAATAACTTTTTCGGCATCTCCTCTTTCCGACACACCGCCAAAAGCCATAGAGTTTCCGCTTCGATGAAAGTTAATCAGAGTGAAAGCCGTGGGAACATTATCTATTTCTGCCGTAACACTTGAAAAATAATCTGTAACAGTTAACCTAAAACTATAGGTAAAATCTTCTTCAAGTATGTTTCCGCCGTTTAAAACACTATTATAGCTATACGCTTCCCATTTACCTAAAACTTTCCAAGTATCGTCATCCGTCTTTTTATATTCAATTTGATAACTTTTATCATTTAAATCTTCAATTTTACTGATTTCAAAATTTAAATTAATGTTTGCATATGTTCCGATAGCGTCTACCTGTCCTTGTGCGTTAGCACGAATAACAGAAAAAGCATTTATTTTCGGCAAAACATATTCATAAAATGTTACTCCAAATGATTTCAACGCTTTTCTTCCTCGTGAATCAGTAACAGAAACCGATACAGTAACCGTTCCGCTTTCATTGATAAAATTTGTTATAACATTTGAACCCGAATAAGAAACACCGTCAACTGAGACCGAATAACTTTTAATTTTACTGCCCTGAATACCTGAAGCAGTCGTTGCTACTTTTAATTTACTTTTGCCTTGAACATAATGCCCAAACTTTAAATTTAAGCCGTCAACAGCTTCTTCTATATCAACATTTGAAATAACAGGCACGACAGATGAAGGCACTTTGACAGTAAAACTGATGATTTTTTCGCCTATATATGAATTGCCGTTATAAGTGATGCATTTAATTCTCGCACTGTCAGATACGGCATTTGGTATTTTCTGTGCCCAATCCAACGGAATGGTTAAACTGCTTGATGTGCCGACATTCGTTGCAAATGTTACCCATTTTCCCGAATAAAAATCATATTGCAATGTATGTGTGAAAGACCCGCTTGCTCGCGGTAAACTTATAAAAACCTTTTCTCCCATTGTTACGGATGACGGAGAAACCGACGGTGTAGTTGCTCTCGGAATTCTTGAAAGCGACATACTGCCGTTCGCTTTACCTGTACCCATCCAAGTTCCCGACCAAGTTATATCAAATTGAAAAGAAAAACTGAAGTTGATTGATTTAGTGCCGTCTGAATTGTGATTTACAGTTGTGTAACCGCTTGCAATAGTCTTCGTACCGCTTCCGCCTATTGTTACAGTACCGCTTTTAACGGTTGAGCCATTAACTACTATACTGTATTTCTTTGAAGCGTCCGAATAGATTTTAGCGGGTCTGTAGAGCAACAATTCCCAACGAACAGAAGATGTGTTGTTTGAAATATTTTGAGAGCTCTGCGTTACATTCAACACTGCATATGGATTTACCCTGTCAATGTAAGGGTCATATTTACAAGATGCCATTTGTTACCTTACCTTTCTGAATGATGTACTACCGTTTTTATTAGGAATGAAGCCGAGATTGCCCAGTGTCAAAGAATTTGTATATTCGCCGTCTGTAACATACAACTTTCTGTTATTGAAATAAGCCACTTCGACATTGTTTTGTAAAAATGAAATTCTGTCGTGTTGAATTTTTAAAGTTAATTCGTTTCCTATTTCCCCGAGAATGATATTACCGTCAACAAATCTAATGTATTTAGAAATTTTTTGAAATTCTGCATTTGTACCGTTCTGCAAGTCTTCTAAATCTTGATTAAACTTTTCAAAAGTGAAGTTAAAATCATTCTTTGTCTGCTCGAGTTTAGTTGAAACCGATGAAACAAGACTGTCTGTTTCATCTTTAAGATAATAGTTTTCAGATACTTCCAGTTTAATACCTTCACTTGTCTTTTCAATCTCTGATTTCAATTCTTGTCTTAAAGATTTGATTTCATCGTTTATATCGTTAACTATTACCCATTCTGTACCGTTCCACTTCTTAAAAATCGGCGGTACAACAGAAGTATCAAGCCATATAAGCGACTTATCAGACGGCGGTGTATTTCCTTGATAAACTTCTTTAATATCCTCAATAGAGCCTAAAATGTCATCGAACTTGTTGTTAAAGTCGTTTGATTCATCTTTGTCTTGCTCAGTAAAGCTTTTAAAAGTCTCACCGAGTGTCAGCTTATCGCTTTTAGGGTTTGCCAAATTAAGTGAAAGTTTTGTAACAAGCAATAGTGTTTCTATATCGTGTAAAGGAGATTTTACATTGTTATATGTACCTATACGAAAAGAAGATATTTTACTATCTGTTCCCGATAAATCTACCGCAGATATTTCTATTGACTTTGTAAACCAAAACGAGTTTGACAATTCTTCTTTACCTTTTCTCAACAAATTTTCGGGCAAAGTAACATCATCCCAAGTAACTGCTTTAAATATCCATCCGAACTGTTCAACGGCTTTTTCATCATACACATAATCTTTACCACCGTTTACAGACTCAATAGTTAAACGCCGTTCTTCTTTTTGTTGCGTCTGTTCTGTTTCAATACTCTCATTGGCAGTCGGTTTTTCAGATTGTTCAGGCTGTTCTTCTTTAATTTTTGCACCAAGCGGTATAATGGCTGTTACAATATCTTCGCCTTTTGTTATTTCTTTAAGGTCTAAAATGTTTTTGCAAAGTTCAATATCCTGAGAATTAAGTCTTGTAAAATCTTCGAGATAATCAATATAGATGCCGTCTGATTCGTGCCTAATGTTTAAATAACCGCCGTGCGTATCAATCAACTTTTTAAAAACAGAATCATATGTTGAAAGATAGGTTGTGTCTGAACGATTAATATATCCGTTGGGGTCTTTAACCGTTATTTTGCCGACCTTAAACCGTTTAGATTCTTCAACTTGTGAATTATGATTATTTATAAACTGTGTAAAAAGTTCAGAAATATCACCCTTAAATTCATAAGGACGTTGTGTTGAATCAAGCAAAAAAGCAAGTTCCCCTTCACAGGTTACTTGCTTTTCGTTTCTGAATCCTTTTTCATCGTTCAATATACGACCTCTGAAAATGATTTCTTTATCTTGATATACGGTAATTATTGATTTTAATTTTTTTAAAAAACTGTAATAGGGATGTGAAGGGTAAATTGTAAAAGTAAAAGAGCCTGTTTTATTAACTTCTAAATCTAATTTTGGGTCAATAATTTTTAAACCGTCAACATTAGTATCATATAAAAGCCACTTGTCGCAATAAACTTTATACATTTAAAAACATCCTTCCTGATACTCAATAGTTACCGTTGCCTTACCTGTCAGTTTGAGTGTGTTTATGCCCTCTTTTAACACTATAGACGGAAATTTTGATTCGCCTGCGCTCATAGTATATGAGTTTCCGTTGAATTCAATATGTATTTCTGCATCAGATTTAAAAGTCGGCACAACAGTTTTTCTTAAATTCGATAAAGTAACAGTTTTTTCTGTTTCAACCGCATTTGTGATTACTGTTTTTTTCTTCTTTAATTTGTAAGGATTACAGTCGCAGTCAATCGTTATTTTTCCGATGTTTTTATCAGCTTTCCATTCTTTTACGGAAACCCTCCCCGAATAAAAGAACTCTGGGTCTTCGTCAAGAACAATACTCATTCGTCTGCCGTTTAACGCACTTTGAATTCGTGAAAACAAAGAAATAAACTCCGATTTGTGAACACCTGTTGAAAATTCAAAAGTCAACATTCTGTTTTGATATTTCACATCTCCAAAGAATTCCGTAAAATCAAGCATTTCGTCAGCACCGGGAACTTCAAGCAATTCAACTTTCGGCTGTGGCACTTCAATTTTCTTATTTGAAAGATAAAGAGAAAAGTCATTGAATGAATGATAATCCCCGAATTTCACACCAAGCACTTTTACATTCCCCTCTCTTTCATTTTTGAAATATCCCCTAGTTTACGGTCGAATTCTCCGCCGAGTTCTCCTACCAATACGCCACTGTCTAAAATTATTGATTTAACCATATTTGCAAGGATTTTAGGCAAATATGCATCTAACAAAGCAATAAGTTTTTCGATTTGATATGCAACATTTGAATTTTCTTCACGCACTGCTGTTTTTACATAGTCAAGCAATACAGCAATAGGCGTAACAGCTTCGGGTCCTGCTTCTCCTCCGACCATAGCACTGCCTGTTGAGTTATTAAAGCCAAACATTGTGGGTTCATCTAAAATACCGCCCTTTGCATACCATTCTATATTAAATTTAGGAACTGACAGTGGGTCAAGGCTGAATTTTCCGCTTGCTTTAAAATGTGGCATTTTTAATTTTGGCAATTCCCATTTAAAATTAAAGAAACTTTTCATTTTATCAATGCCTTTTTTCACTGCATCTTTTGCTTTGTTTATCGGGTCTTCAATAGCTGATTTAATTTTGTTCCAAACATTAGTAGCAGTTTCTTTAACACTATTAAATACATTTGATGTTTTTTCTTTAATGTTATCCCAAATGTTAGTAACTGTTGTTTTAATTTTATTTACAAAATCACTGATTTTAGTTTTTATACTGTTCCATATATTTGTAACAGTTTCTTTGACTTTGTTGAAAATTTCGCTCGTTTTATCCTTTAGCTCTTGCCATTTATTTTTCACCCAAAGCACAATATTAACAACAATCTTTAAAAAAGATGCTTTAATGTTATTCCAAATTTCAGATATTTTTTCTTTAATTTTAGTAAATACGTTTTTTATATCTTCTTTTAAATTTGTAAAAAACTCAACTACTTTTTGCCATATTTCCTGTGCTTTTTCTTTTATAGTATCCCAGTTTTTTACAAGCAATACTACAATGGCAATTAAAGCGCCTATTGCAAGAATAACTAAAGTTACAGGAGAAGTTAAAAAAGACATAGCAGCACCAAAGGCTGTTGTCGCCGCCGTTGCAACAGTTGACGCAGCTGTATGAAGTCCTTCCGCAATAGTCAAACCTGCCACTCCTGCTGCAGTTAAGGCAAGTTGAGTAATTTCTACTATTCCTCCTGCATTTTTTATAGCCTGTTGAATGTTATATCCAACAATTGCAGCAGTTAAAATAGCTATTGCTCCTCCTAACAGTTCAAGAACCGTTTTATTCTCTTGAGCCCATTCTTTCATTGCCTTTAAATTATCGGCAGCTTTGCCCAAATGGTCACCAAAATCTGAAACAAAACCTGAAACACCGTCAACAGCAGTTTTAAAACCTTCCATAACATCACTTTGAGAAATGTTATCAAAAAAATCTTTAATTTTGTCAGTTAAAGGTTGGAATACATCTTTTAATTTTTGTGTTCCTTTTTTTAAACTATCAATAGCCGGTTTAAATTTCTGTTCTGCATAATCGCCCGCAATCTGCATTTTTTCTTTAAAATTCTGTAATTTAGGTTGCAAATTCTGATAAGCTTGACTGAGTTTATCGACTAATCCGCCCAACTTATCCATAGCCGGAATAACGATGTTTTGCAATAACGGTTCGCCGATTTGAGATTTAAATTGTCGCCATTTTTCGTTCAGGTTTGCCTGTACATTTGCATATTGTCCTGCTTCTTTTGCCGCTTGTCCCGTTGCACCCGAAGCCTGCATCATATCTTGTGCATATTGAAGTCTTGTAGCTTGCTTCTTTGCTTCATCAAGATTAGACCACTCTTTTGCTTCAGATACAATACTGTTTTTGACCGCATAACTTGCTAATTGTGTATCATTTGCAAATAAGCCAATGGCTTCGCCGCCTTCATAAGAACCATTAATAAATGAATTTAATGCCCCCATTGAATCTTCAAGAGATTTATCCCAAAAAGCCGAAGCATCGGCTGCAAGGTTCAAGCCGTTTTGGGCAAGTGTTGTAGCATCGTCTATGTCATAGCCTAAACCTTTAAATTTTGCTGTCATAGAAGTCATATACGGTGTTAATCGAGTTGATACCATACCTGTTGTTTCGGCTATTTCATTAACCTTCTGTTGAGCTGTGTCAGAATATTCTCCCATTATTTGTTCAAATGCTGATTGTTCCGCTGCAACACTTGCCGAAGCATCTACAATTGATTTTCCAAACTCAATTATTTTATCAGTAGCAAAACCTGCAACAACAGCCGTGCCGATTTTTTTAAAAGCAGAAGACATTCTGCTCTCAGATTTTTCAGCTTTGCCTGTCGTTTCATCTATTGATGAATTCGCTTCATTATTTTCTATCGCTATTTTTCCGAATAATTTAAAAAGTTCCATTGCGTTCCCCCTTTCTGTTATTTTTCAGGGTTAAAACTTTTCATAAATTCGTATGATTCATTTATCGTTGTTTCAATTTCTTCTTCAGACAACATTTGTTCCTGCTTTGGTTTATTCTTTTCTTTAAATTCCTCAAATGACATATCAAAAACTTTGTTCAACCATATTTCACGGAGTTGTTCATCGTTATATGTGTCAATTAAATCAATAATAAATTTTGTAAAACCATGTGTCTGAATCAGATTGTCAAGTAACAAAAAAGGACTTGCATATCTTTTAAACAGCAAGTCCATAAATTTATTTTCGCCTACTTGAACAATTTTGAAACAACCCCAATAAAATCCTTAAATTCTTCCTTTTTGACTACATCAATAATCATTTCAAAAAGCAAAGCCGGTTTAATATGTGGAAGTACTTCTTCAGAAACACCGCTGACTCTCGAAAGGAAAGAATAAATTTCTTGTTCACATTTAGAAATATTTGAAATTATAATACAACCTATATCCATAACTACCGCAATGCCGACAGAAGAAAAAATATCACTATTTGTTTCTTTTTCATCTTTCGCTTCAGAAATTTTACTGATTGCCGATACTACGGCAGGAGAAGAAAAGGCAGTCTTAAATTCTTCAATACCTATTTTTTTAATTATTCTGAACATAGAAAAAACATCTGAAGCTTCAAGATTTCTGATTGTATAAGGTTTTGCAACAGTTTCCGTTTGTGATTGTTCGGGCTGTATATTGCTGTATTGTGTTTGAGGATGTTCGTTATATATCGTTTGTTGCGGTTGAGACGGCATTGTATTATATATGTTTTGAGTTGTTTCGTTCATCGCTCTTTTAACTCCTTTTTTGTTTTATTTGTTTATTTTTGCTTTTTTGCATATTCTTCTGCAGTATTAACTTTTACATTTAGTTCTCTAGACATTGCAGCAGCAGTTTCTGAATCTTGCACTATAATTTCATACGGTAAAGTCTCAAGGTCGCTTTCAAGGTCAGCGTAGCATTCAAATGTTGCTTTCACTGCAGAGCCTTCTTTTGCTTTTCCTTCAAGTTCGAGACCTGATGTACAAAGTGCATTTTTAAAGAGAATGATTGCGTAAGATTTACCGTCTAATGTTTTACATACCAAAGCAAAGTTCTCAATATAATCTCCTTCTTCAATGTCCGGTTTTGAAATGATTTTTTTAAATCCGTTTTCCTGAGCCGTTTCTTCTTTGCCGATAACAGTTTTTGCTATAAGTTCGGGTGTAATTTCAACAAGACTTGTTTCAAGCGATGCAGTTTCGCCCACTTTCTTTGTCAAACCTTTCACTTTAACATTTACACCATCAAGTTCAATATCTGTTATTTCTGGTTTGATTGAAAGTTTATTGCCATCGCTTGTTGCGCCGAACAAAGATTCCTTAAAATTCCAACCTGTGTCTGTTGTATATTTTAAACCCTTATGAACTGTGCCTGCTCCAAAAAGCATTGCTTTAGGAGTTTTTGCTGTTACTCCGCTTGATAAAGCGTTTTGTTTAGCCATTTACTCAACTCTCCATTCTTTTACTGTTAAATTTATTTGTATTCGTTTAAATTCTTCATCTCCTGTAGGAACAGGAAATGAATTCGCATAAAAAACAGCCACTCCCGAACCTGATTTAAGAATGGCTGTTTTGCCTTCAATAGATTTGAAAGCATTTTTTATTTTAGTTTTTGCTTGTTCTAAACTTAGCCAACTTCCTCGAGTTGTGCCTGTCAAAATAAATGTTGATTCTTGCAAACCGTCTTCTGTTGTTGGCTCTGTTTCATTATACTCGCCGATAAAATAAGGGTTCGGTACAGGATATCTATTCCAAGTCATAAAACTGTAAGGGATTTCTATTTCTTTTAAAGTATCGCTTATAAAATTTAATGCTTCCTGTGTCATTTTAAACCCCTTAAATATTTTTTTAAAGACTCTTCCAATTTTGGTTTTAACTGACTGAATGCTCGAAACAATGCTCTTGTTCCTCGTTTTCCCTCAGTTTTGTGCCATTTACCTTTTCGATCCTTATACACCCAAGGAGTTTTTCTTCCGTTACCTTCAAGCGCATATTGTCCTGTGCCGAATTCTTCCCATACAGCGTTCTGCAAAACTGAACCGATTGTTGCTTCTCCCTTTGAAGCATTAACTGTATATCCCCAAGAGCCTTTGGTTTGTCCGCTGTCAACTCGTGTATTTCTCATAGCCTGCGACTGAATTTCGCTGCCTGCTTCGTGCAACCAACTTACACAAGCATTTTGCAACTCTTTTTTTACTTGAAAGCTGTTGTCTTCAAATTTCACTTCTGCCGACATTCTACTGACCCCCTGTGTATTTCAAATAGAATTCCAACTGTTCGCATAGGTTCATCGGGTTATCAATAAGCATTATGTCATAATACAAACCGTCAATAATCATTCTGCTGTTTTCTGCTTTTACAGATTTGTCAAGTTTAATATAATCGCAAATGAATAAATGTGTTGATTCTTGAATTTTCGCATTATAATTTGTATATTTTGAATCACCGCCTGATAAATCAAGAAAACCTTTTATTTCATTAGTTGTCCTATACAAAAGTTCTTGCTCACCTATGCTATTTATTTTAACATTGTCTTGCTTTTGCAATACAGCAACAACATTGCCACCTATCATATTTAAAACCTCGCCTTTATATACGGCTTTAGGAAACCCATAAGAGACTTTGGGAAACCCATTAACGAGTTGTCATTATCCATGCTGAAATATGTTACAGAATGCCTTGAAATCGTTTCTGATGCAATACCTACTTTTTCTCGTTTTTCAAGTTCCCACTTCATTAAATTAATAACCCCCATTTGTATATCATCGGGATATTTAATAAGTGTAACAAGACAATGACTTTCGTCATAAATCATCTTATTTAATTCAATGCTGTCCTTATCGATTGAATCAATAACATAAATACCATCATTTATATTCGATTCGGAAATTTGTACTGTGTCTCCGACTTTAAAAAACGGTACTTCCCTAACTGTATAAAGTTTATTTTTATCGACGCTGCAAACAATGCGTGCGTTTCGCATTTGGAAGTTATTATTGGTATATTTTCGCACCAAAAGTTCCAGTGCCTGAAGTTTTTCTTCAAGCACCGGAGTATCAAGAGCAGTTGTTATATGTTGCTTTAATTTTTCAACACTTACAATCATTTAAAACGCCCTCTTATTTTCCTGCTTTTTTAAATTTTGCAATAACCACTTTTGAAGCATTTGAGAGAGCAACGGTATAATGCTTATCAGCAGAAACATCAGTTTTTCTCGAAAGAGAAACGCGATCGGTTTCAACGTTTGTATTTCTTTTCAGATAAATAGTAAGTGCAGGTGCATCTTCTTCTGTTTCTGTATCGCTTTGAAGTTTGACAATTGGATTTTGATAAAAAGCAGAACCACTGTCAAGAGGTACTTTTTTAGAAGGAACAACACGACAGTTTGCAATCATGCCTATTTCTCCGTCTATCATAACCTGATTGCCGTATTTATCTCTTGCAATAAAATCAGGGTCTTTTCTTAGTTGCGTAACTTGTTTTGGATGAATAAATATAACCTTTTCGGAATTTACCTCTTCTTCAAAAATGTCAATAGCATCTACTACTCCGCTATACGATATAGGTTGAGTGCCGTCTCCAAATGTTAACTGTGCTTTCTGCAGTGCATCCATAGCATCATTGTCAACTTTTGAAGCAATTGCTTTTGCAAGTTGGTTGTTTGTTTCTCCGATAGGATTACCGTAACCTGAAAGAACTGCTTCGTCTGTGAGTTCTACCGCTTTCATTGCCTTTTTAACCTTTGCAGTTGTAGTAGTTGTTGTGAGTTTTACAGTTTCGGCTGCAACACCTTCGGCTACATCTACCGCATCGCCGATATATGCATATTGCGGAACTGTAATTGTATCTCCGGGTTGCCCTACAAGAGTTGTGTCAATTTTTGCAAACGGAGCAACAACAATTTTCTTTTCAATTTTTGCTGAAATCATATCAGCCATAACCTGTGGATTGATTAAATCTTTAATCATAGTTGTTTGATTAGCCATATTATTTACCTTTTTAACCTTTCTGTAAGTTAATCTTCTTTTGACAATGCCGAGTAAGTTTCAGGATCATCATTATAAAGTTTCAGCCTGTCCTGATAACCCATTTTTTCAAACTCGTCTTTTGTAACACTGCTGTTATCATTGTGATTTGGCAAAGTGTTAACTTCAATAGTGTTTTGATTTTGTGTTTCTTTTTCGAACTGATTTGGGAACTGTGTCTTTAATTCGGCAATCTTATCATCAAGACCTTTAACAGTGCCGTCTTTTGCAAGTTCAAGTTCGCCTTTTTCTTTAAGTTTAAAAATCAAATAATCAACATCGGTTGCTTTGGCGCCTAAAAGTGCAACTTTCACCGCTGATTTAATTTGAGTTTGGCGCAATTCTTCCTGCAAAGCGGATATCTGTGTTTCATAAGCTGTAACTTTGCCTTGAAGTTCTTCGTTGCCTGCAGTTCCTTTTTTCAATTCTTCAATAAGCTTTGTAGCTTCTGTGTGTTGTGTTGTCAGATTGTCAAAATTTTCTTTTAATTTACCGTATCTGATGTCAATATTTTCTTCGTTTGAAGTAAATATCTTGTTTTCTTTCATTGCATCAGTTATTTTTTTAATTTTGTCATCTGCAACACCGTTGTTTTTTAAAATTTCCTTTAAGTTCATTATTATTTCTCCTATCTACATTTTTTACGAGTTTTGTTCTCGAATAGTTAATAAAGAACAGTCTTTTTACGCCGACTGTGGCGAATATTAAAAAAAGAGTCACTTCAAAGCCACTCTTTTTTAAACTTAATTAAATTATTTTAGGCATTAAAAAAGCACCCTTCAAGGATGCTTTTAATACATTAAACCACACCATGTATTTCATTCAGAAGTGTTCCATCAGACTTGCATTCACGAATAATACAAGTAACTGCTTCATCTTCATCAGTGGGATTTCCATATTTATCCATGTAATAGATTTCAGAATAATCACCACCTTACTTCAAAATTCTATCTTTGAAGAAGTTCTTCCAATATGGGTTTTCTTCATCAAAGATTTCTTTTTGTTCTGATGTCAATGCATGTGGATAATCTCTGAACATGTTGAATTCTGTTTTTTTATCGAAAGAAAACACAAATTCACCAACGCATTTTTCAGATGTGTCTTTCCACCATATCTTATCATCAGGGTTGTTTTTGTACCACATCATTTTATATTACCGCCTTCGCCTTTCATTTCTTCACCAACATTGGTATTAATAAACCCAAGTAGTGATTGAATTTCATCTTCGTTGAATTCACTGTTATCAAGGTCAATCATGAAATCAAGTTTTTCATGCCATGAATTTGAAGTGTTAGTGCAACCAAATCTGTGATTTAAAGTATATTTTGGATTTCCATTGAAATTTTTCCAACCACCAACACCACTTTCAAGACTTGCTTGCAATTCCAAATATTGAAGAACACCATCTTTTTTTCTAACAATTGAAGCATGTCGACCAACACATAAATAGTATTCTTTTCCTTCTTCAACCTGTTTCAGAAGCCTGTTCCCAACAGTTAATGAACAAGCACCTTTTGTCCTTAGTACCTTCAAACCTTCCATTTTCACAAATGATTCAAGGTTGTCCCAACTTCTAAAGATCTTCATGCTTTTTCCACCCCTGAAGTCACGAACATCAAATCCAAGTTTTTGACCAAGATATGCAAAACCAACAGAAGCACAAGAGCCGTCTGTCTTGTCCCATCCTGCAAGTGTTTTGATTATTTCATCATCTGTCATTTTCTTAGTGTGTCGTTTAATAGGAACATAAGAAACATTTGCTTTTTCAAACATTGCTTTACATTTTTGATAATGTTCATCAGAACTATTTATGGGTTTATAAAATGTATCTTTCAGTTTCATTTTATCAGTTTTATCAAGCAACTTCAAGTACTTCTGTTTGAAATCGTCAAAATCCTTTGATTTGTCAATTCCGAAATACTCTGCACGCTCTTTAAGTGTGTTTAGTTCTTCTTCATCCAACGCCCATTTGGCACGCTGCAAGCAAGCACAACGACAATTTATATCTTCTTTTGCAATACCGAAAGCACCAGGATACATTGCTTTGTGTCCGTTCACTTCAAAAGGCTCATCAAGTTCTCTGATTTGACCGTCAAGCATTGCGTGTGTCTTTCGGGTTCTCTTATCCATTGTTGAATCCCACTGCTTTACAATGTCTGCACCCGCTTCTTTTGCCTTTTGCCGAGCGTTCTCTCTTGCCTGTTCGGTTATCCTGTGTCCTTCGGTTCGTGCTATGGTGTAAGCCTTATTCATTGATACTTTGCCGTGTCGCCGTATATTATCCGCAATTTGAGAATACATATAGCCATTGACAAAACCACGGCTTATTTCACTTGCTATTATCTTTTTTAGATTATCCACATTATAGCCTAACGCTTCATATAACGGCTTTTTTAGTTTGGTGTCATGTTGTATTGCTGTTACAACTTCTTCTTGATTTATCGGTAACACAAGCGGTATTCCCTGCCCTTGTAAGTCATACATAGTACCAATAAAAGCGTCTTCGTAACAGTTCTGCAAATAATCTTGTATCTTATCATACTGATTTGAGTTCAAAACATCCAATGTGGCAGATACTTGCTTTTTTAAAGCCTGCTGAAACTGTTTTTGATATATTGCCGCCGTGTCTTCGGGGTTTGCGCTTATTCTTGCCTGCATTTTCTCGATTTTTTGTTCTATATCCTGCATAGCTTGTTCATAAACGGCTTTTATATCATTTAAAACTGCTTTTTCGTTTTTTAATTCATTTTTCAGCGTTTCTTTTTGTCGCTTATTCATTTTTTACCTCAAAACATTGTTATTTTCTGTTCCTTTTATAATTCTTATTTTACCACATCCAAAGATAACAACTGTCTTGCCTTTTCAGTGCTTAATGCAAGCGATATAGCAATAATATTAACAGCCTGTGATTCTGTTAAAACACCTGCATTTAACTGTTCAATAACAGATATTAAAGATTTTGTCTGTGCACCGTTTAATTGTTTTCCGATAGTCTCTTCTGCTTCGTCTTTTACTTTCGTTTCGCTAACATGTTTTGTTTCAATCTGTTCTAAATCTTTTTCGGCATTAATTAAATCATCAGTATTCTGCGGTAATTTGTCTTTTATTTCTTCATAATCAATATCCAAAATATCACATATAGCTTTTACGACTGTTTCGTCATCAAGATTAGCAGCAACATTCAAAATCGAATTAAGCTGTATCTGTTGTGTTTCTGCTTTGATTTTCTCATTTGAATAATTTTCGGTTTCGTTCGTCATTATTTCACGGACGAAATCGAATTTAATATCTGATATTTGATATGCCGTTTTGTTGTTTTTGTTTATTTCGTCAAGCACTACTTTCACAATCTGTTTAAGCAGTTTTTTTAAATGCTTTTCTAATTTATTTGCTTTTAACTCAAGAAGTGTATATCGAGAACGAATAACAACATTTGTTATGTTTCCATCGCCCACTTGTGAACTGTTGAAACCCATTCCGAAACGATATATGTTCTTTTCATCTTCATCGGCTTTCGCTTTTCGTGCCTGATACGGAACATCAACTGTCTTTACTTCTACCCCGCCGCCCTCATCAACACCGATTATTTTCTTTGTTTTTAAATTCTGCTGCAGTTCGTCTAAATTATCGCCTTGAAATCCCGAAACAACATGAAGAGGTGTATCGAAGTCTGCTAAATTATTTGAGATACCACACTCCATCATGTCATAGTCGTCTATCAATGATTTAATAGGCTTCAGACCGCTTATTTGTTTTTTGTTATAGTCCAATCGCCAAAAGGGAATAAATCCGAAGGAATATCCTTTCTTTGTGCCTGTTTTACCTTCTGTGAACACTGTATGTGGTCGTGGATTTAGTTCAACGCTTTTATCAAGTATAATCTTTCCGTTTCCTGATTGAACATAGTAATAAACCTCTGACGTACTCCACACTTGAATTCTTTTTATTTTTTTATTACCTTTGTCAACTCTGTCAATATACCAATAGATTATATATTCACACTTATCATCTGTATCTTTTGCTCTAACTTCAACAACTCCAAGGCTGTCGGCACATTGAAAAGCAAGTTTGCCGTCTGAATCTACATAAGCATATATGTATTCAAATCCTTTGTTATATGCACCTGTAATGAGTTCCCCCAATTCCGAATAGAAATCATCGTCAAAGTATTCATCAAGCAATCCTTGAAGACCCTTTGCATTATCTTTTGCTCTTATAGGATTTTCTTTGAAAGAAAGCATATAAGCTGATAACTGTTCGCTTAATTCAGTAAAGAAAGGGTGACATATTTTGACATTCGTACGAGTAGTATCTTCAACAAGATTACCGTCGGCATTATAATAAAACAATCTCGATTTTAAAATATCGTGCTTACCTTCATAATAGTCTTGTCCAACTCGTGCAAATTTCTTTTTGTCGGATGCTTCATCATTGCTTATAAAACTTTTTATTTCAGATACTTTTAACATTTGCTCACCTCTTTCTTACCGATTTAATTTCATTGTTTTCATTAAAATACACGCAATATTTTTTCAATCGTATTATTCCGCAAGTAACAGCATAACATTCTCCGTATGCCCACCGTCCTATATGATTTATAGTTACAGGTTTAGGCAATTTATTTTCTTTAAAGTATTTAATTATTTTATCTTTCATTTTTTACTCCTAAATAAAAACGGCAAACACGCCAACACCATATTAAGACATCCTGCCGATGCCTTTAGGAAAGGAAGGAGGTATAACGGTAAAAGTATGAAAACCGCTGATGTTGTGCGTGTTGCCCGAAGCTAATCTGTATTAAACAAAAAAGCACTGTCTAAACAGTACTTATAAATACATTTTTTATAAATTCATATTATCCATTTGCCTTTTCGCCAACCTTCAACACCGTATCTCATGGCGGCCATTGCATCGTCAAAGAACGGTACGGGTTCGTCTATGTATTCGCCTGTTCTCTCATCCATTTTCCATTTCCATTGTTCTATTTCTTTAATTGTATTGATACAAGACGGATGAATAAAAATTTGTCTTTGCTTCAGCCAATCTATTTGTACAGCCTGATACTTTCGTCTGTCGGTTGTTTTTTCTTTTTTTACCTTTCTTGCTCTGTAGCCTGCTTTTTGCCACATTTTTATTCTGTCAGGTTCAGCCGAATCACAATACATAGTTATGTTTTTCGGAAGTCCTTGTTTATCTGCGATTTCAATTATTTCAGACATATCTTTTTCGTAAAGATATATTTCTTTAAGAACATAAATGTTATCATCTTTCCAACCTAAAAGCAGAATAGCGTTGGCATGGTTAAAACCAAAGTCTTGCCCGATTGCTATATCATCATAATCTTGTAAGTCTTGCGATATTTCCGCTACTTCCCAATTAGATAGAATAAGACCGCCTATTTCGCCCCATTCTCCTAAGCCATAAATACGATAGCCTTCGGGGTCAATCTTCTTTCTGCGTTCCATTCTCTGTTTATATGCATCATCTATAAAGCGATTATTTAAGTAAGTGCTGTGATGTGTCATAACATTGGGGTCTGATATATCAAAAAATACTTTTTTTATCCAGTGATTTTTATTAACAGGGTTAAAAGTGCATCTGATTTGATAAAACTGACCTTTAGGAAGTTCGCCACGCAAACGGTCGTCTATAATTTCAAAATCGTTTTGAGTTATCTCTGTCGCTTCTTCTATCCATACATCAGTAAGTTTGCCTTTTTTAAAAGTTATAGATTTTAACTTTTCTCTTTGTTTTTCATCATTTACACCACGGAAAATAATTTGATTACCGTTTGCCCTACATTCCAACATCATAGGACTTTGTTTTATCTGCCAATACTTGTTCGCATTTTCTCCGAACATACGGTAAACAGCACCTGTAAGTTCTGCATAGGTACTGTCTCTGTTAGTTATATCAGACTTACGTACACACAAAAGATTGCGCCCTTTGTCTTGCATAAGCCTTAAAATATAATTTTGTGCTGTGTCAACGCTTTTACCACTTCCGGCTGAACCTTTCATCACAATATAACGTTTTTGGCAACGGTCAACCTCTTTAAATATCGGATTCATTTGAACGGTTATATTCATAAGCAGTCAACTTCTTTAAATGCTTTTAATATCTTTGGGAATTGATATGCAAAGAAATCGACCATTTCCTCATTCATAGCCCATGAATCAACACTATTGCTTGATTCCGCAAGTCCTGATTCATAAAAAAAAGCGTGAATAATTTCGTGCCGTAAAACTTTTCTTTTGTACCAATCAACATTCTTAATCTCACAATTATCTTTTGTAAGTTCAAGTAAAACAATTACTTTTGTTGTCTTGTCAATATATCCATCTGCCGTCTTTAAAATCTCATCTTCTTCAACTTTCTTCTCAATAATCGTGTATTCGGTTCCTAAAACATTTACTTTTGACATTGTTCTACCCCATAATCAATGTTGATATTTAACTCCATATCAACATCGGTTTCAATTTTTTCAGTATATAAGCCATAGCGTTTACCGAGAAGTTCAGCAGATTTAAGCCGTTCTTTTTCCTCAGGTGCTTTTTTAATAAGCCGAGCTTCAGAACATCCTTCGCCGACACCCTCAACAACGACTACTTCCGAGCGTGACTCGCCACGTAATACAGAAGTTAAATATTTTAAAACTTCGTCCTGTGTAGCTATCAATTCAGACTCTTTTTCTGCCATGCGGTCAGAGATATATTTTTTAATGTTGGGTTTTGCCAAGTTTTCACTTGCAATATTATTCGCATTTTTCTCTGAATATCCCGCCCTGATTGCTGCTTGTGTTGCGTTCAGGTCAATCAAATATTCATCACAAAAGCGTTTTTGTTTCACAGTCATTTTTTTCGCCACTCCGCAACACTCCTTTTCTAATTTTTAACAAAAACAAAAAACACCTTGCAATATTTGAACAAACCCGAAAGGCAGTTGAGGTTTTCAAATCATAACAAGATGTTTTTTGTGAGGTATAACAAGAATACTGTTTTTTTATTATTCCTGCATTATAATATTAACATACTTTCAGTTGCAGAAAAAGTGAGATTTGTACGGAAAATATGATGTATTTCTAAATTTTTAAAGATTCCACGGCTTTTAAATGCATTTCTACAACATATCTGTGGCTATAATTTTCTTTTTCTGCAATTTTTTTAAAACTCACACCGTTTATGTATCGCCATTTCAATATTCTTTTGTATAACGGATTTTTAACACTATTGATTATCTGCTCAATTTCATTGCATTCTCTTTTCGCTCTTTCGATGGCAAGTTGCAATTCTTCTTTGCGTTCGATAATCTTATCGACTATGGCGGTTCTGTCAGACTTACCCTGTCCCGACGGTGCACTTGAGAGAGTTTGAGTAATTTTTTGTGCCTGTGAATTAAGCCTTTCTATCTCATCTTCAAGCCTCTGAATTTCTTTCCAAGAGTTTTGGTACGATTTCAGTTTTTTGATTTTCTCTTCGTTAGTAGTCATATTTTTCTTTTTCCTTTTCATATTGTTCAGAAGTTTTAAAAAACTTACAGTTGCTTTCGTTTTCGCAATATAACTTTCTCAATATTCTGCAATTCTTATTTTTAAAGTCATAGAAATAGCAGTTGAATTTTGTTTTTTCATCTTCAATCATTCTTCCACCTCTTTTTTGTCAAATAATCGCAAATGCGTTTACATTTTGAAGCATATTTACATCGTATTAAAAATTCGTTTGGCTCCCAATATTCACTCGTAACACCTACGCATTCAACTTTAAATTCTTTACAGTCTTGACAATATGGTTTGACATCTAATTTAATCATTTTCTCACCTCAAAAAGATATTTTTTTATTTTATCTTCGCCGATTTCTTCGATATTCATTTTTTTAATTTTTTCAAAATTAGTCATTCTTCCACCTCAAAACTTAAATTCCATAGCCATATCTTCGTCAGAATATTTATCACTGTTTATTTCGTGGCAAATTGCCATTGCTTGTCTAAAACTGAAACAGTTATCCATAAATAATATCTCCTAAAAAATATCTGTATTGTTAACAGCGTTTTGTTTAACTTTTTCAAGGTTATACGACGGTTGATTTTCAAGTTCGTTTTTCGGTCTGTTGTCATAGTTACCATTAAGGACCTTTGCCATATTGTCATTTTTCAAAAACCATTCAAGATTTGCTTTCCAACCGAGATTGTTTTTTCCCGTCAGAAACAAACTGTTTTCGGCTTTTTTGAAGCAAAGTTCAAAATCTTCAATTTTGAATTGTTGCAAACTGTTTTTGATTTTTGTTTTCAATTCATCAGAGATAAAGTTGAGTTTGGGTAATTTTGTTTTTGCATATATTTTTAAGATTTTTTCTGTCTCTAAATCTAAATCTTGCTCTTTCTCTTTATCTTTCTCTTTATCTATATCTATCTCTGTGTAACAGTTTGTAACATCAGTGTAACAGTTTGTTTCATTTTTACACTCAAGCGTAACATTGTTACATTCTGTCTTTTCGTTCAATGCCTTTTTTTCTCTTGTTTTTCTCATACGCCTTGCAGCAGATGTTTCACTTCCTGTCATTTCAGCACACTCTGTTAAAATATATTCATCAAGTGTTTTTCGTTCTAAAAGTCCGCGCTGTTCAAGGTAATTAAGCGTTACTTCAACATTTTCTTCATCCTCATCAATGGCAAGTGCCATTTCTTCGGCGAATGTAGGCTCAACACCCTCATAATATAAATATCCGTTGTCTGTGAGCGACAAAAGAAGTAGTTTGAGATAGATTATTGTATATGTATCTCCGCCTGCTATTTTTCGCAGTTTTTTTATATCTCTCGACTTGAAAAAATCTTCGGATAATTTCAGCCAATAAAACCTTTTTTCAGCCAATCACAACCACTCCTTGTACATTTTCATAAAGTCATCAATTCTGACGGTAACAAGCCATTCGCAATTATTCTTTCTGTGAAAGACAGCGGGCGTTTCGCCGTCTTTTGCGTCCGATAAAGCCTGTGCCATTGCGTCATACAAATTAAGCCGTTCTACACGCTTACATTCGATATGTATTTTAGGCAATCCGACAACATCAGCGTCGCCGTTTGCACCGCAATACTGTTGTCCTCTTCGACAATCAAAACCATATTCTTTAAGCCTTAAGGCGAGTTCTCGCTCGCCTCTTGCTCCTTTGTTTCTGCTGTTCATCTTTATACCTCTTAAAACGGTAAACCATCATCTTCAATAATTTCAAATTCTGCTTCGTTCGGTGTAAATGTTTGAGAATTTGATTGAGCAGGTGCAGTATTCTGTGTGTTGCTTTCAGACTTTGAGCCACAGAAAGAAACATTGTTTGCAACAACTGATACACTTTTTCGATTTGTTCCGTTTTGGTCAACATAGTTTTCTGTTTGAATTGAACCCTCAATGGCTATCATATTGCCTTTATGAAAATATTTCTCAATAAATTCAGCCGTCTGCCGAAACGCAACGCAGTCTATGAAGTCTGCTTTTTTCTCTGCATTCTGTTGCTGATACCGTCTGTCAACAGCAATTCCGAAACGAACAACCGATACACCTGACGGTGTTACTTTGAGTTCGGGTTCAAATGTTAATCTGCCCATAAGCACAACATTGTTAAGCATATTTACACTCCTTTAAATCTTTAATTTGACCGAGTATTTTAAGCACTTCATCATTTGTCAAATATCCGAGAACATCACTTGTAATCGGTGTATCGTAGCAGATTTTATTGCCCTTAAAAACGGTTAGTTCAAATAAATCTTTACGATAGCCATACGAACCGCCGAATTTAACAACGCTTGCACCGTAACCATTTTCAAACTTAAAACGCCATTGAAAACCGTCAAAGTGTCTGCGCTTGAATTGCAAATTTCTTTCAAATCCGTCAAATTTCAATTCCGTATATCTGTACATTTTTTTGTTCCTCTTACTCTCCAAACAGTGCTTTTGCAGGGTCTGTTTCTTCCGTTTGTTCTTCGGTAATGGGTTCTTCTGTTACTTCAACGACTTCTTCCGTTTCGTCAGTATCTATGTAGAATTTTGAGCCGTCCTCGTTAAGCACTGCCATATCATTTTCAAAAGCGTTAACCATATCAACTGACATAATTCCCCATTTGGAAATCAACTGACGAAGCATTGTTTTATATGCCATTGCGTCAAAATCTTTTTCCCAAAATGTATAGCCTTTTTTCGCTCTGTAACCCATTGAATAACGCATTGCATGTGCTTCCATCTTTGCTTTGCTCCAATAGATAGCCTTACGGAATCCGTTTGTGTACTCAAACATTGCATAATATCCGACTGTTTCGGCATTTTCTCGTTCTTCCTCGTTTTGCATAAGATTAACTTCAATCTCTTCATTGAGCGGGTCAAACTTAACAAGTTCGCCTTTCTTGATAGCAAGAACATTTAATTTCTTATACTGTCCAGAACGAATAGCGAGTTGAATGTAGCCTTTGTAACCGAGTTGAAATTGAGCAACCTTGCCTTTGTTTCTGTCGTTGAACGGAACAAGATAGTACTGCCCGAGTTGAGGAGAGGGAGAAAGATTAAGACTTTCTCCAAGCAACGCACCCGATACGATAGACTGATTTGTGCATTCCTGAAGTTGCGGGTTTGTGTTTACGGCTGACACAATCGCAGAAATAAAGCGTTGACTTCTTCCGCCGACTATGTTGCTGATTTGATTTTTTACTGCTTCTTGTGTCAAGTACGCAGCAAGACTTGTGTTTCTTTTTGATTTTGTTAATGAGTTTGAAATTGCCATTTTTTAAAATTCCTTTCGTATGTAAAATTAAATTTATATTGATTGAAATTCAATATTTCTGCTGTTAAAAAATTCTTTCAACGCAAGTGCGTCATCTACTGTTAAATTTGCCTTAAACGATAACCACGCTCTTTTAGGTTCTTCGTGTACTGTTTCAGTTATTGCAGGTTGTTCAACAACAGGCATTGAAACGGATACAGGCTGTTTATCTTGATTTTTCTGTTCTTCAAGTGCTTGTTTCTGTTCAGCCTCGTATTTTTCTTTTGCTTTTTGAAGTTCGTAAGCCGTCTTTGCTTCTGTAATCGCTTTTTGTACATTAAAGGTGCGTTTATATATCTGTTCGGCTTCAAAGGCAAAATCGGGCAACGCACGCAACATTTCAAGGTCTTTTTCGATTTGTTCCCTTGCGTTTTTGATTTGTGTTTCAATATTCTTGACAGAAACGGAAACATTCAGCCACCGTTCGTCAAAAATCTGTTCAAAACTTACCCACTCGGGAAATTCAGCAGACACGAACAAGCCTTTGATTTCATCAAGTTTTTTGTCTTTCCTTGCCTGTTCAAAATTCTTTATTTGACTGTCGATTGATGAAGTTGCCTCGTCACACATTCCGATAATTTCATCCGCCTCTTCTTTAAAAATCTCATACGGTAAAAGACATTGTTTTTTTATTTTTCTGCAGGCATCTTTAATTGCTCCAGTGAAATTATTGAGTTTTGCCTTATCTTTTTTTGCTTCTGGTTTTTCCGTTTCGTCATACACAATATTCTTGTAATATTCGAGCTGTTGTGCGACTTCCTTTTTTAGTTCTTCGTTGTTCCACTTGATTTTTTCAATCTGCTTGTCCGCAGTCGGACTGTATATTTTCAGTTCCATTTGTTTAAAATTCCTTTCAAATCTCGGGCAGAATTAAATCGGGCATTCTGTCATTTTTAACATATTCCCAAAATTCCGCACCTTTTTTCATCAGATATTCCACATCGTTTTCAACATCTCTTCTTTCAAAAAAATAGTGCCGTGTATCAATTCTGACTTCGCCGTCAAACTCGCTTTTAAGTTGTGCTTTCAGAACACAAAAATCTGCTTCAAGAACTGCCATATAGAACAGGCATTGACAGTAGTAATTCTGCGGAATACCGCCGTTCCATTTATCACGGACTAAACTGTTGACTATGTTTGTAGTCTTGCATTCCCAAATACCCAATCTGTCAAACTCATCTGTCAGCCAACCGTCAACGCTTGCCTGTGCGAACGGATATTTTGAGTTTGTCCAACTGTTGTTTTCGGCATAATGCATTTCATATTTCGGAAAATCGAGTTTAAACAGTTCTCTGAGCGGTGCTTCGGCTTCTGTACCGTACTTTACAAACGGCTCGTCTGATATGTCTTTCTGCTCTTTTCTTCCTGTTTTAATTTTCCAAAGGTCAACATTTGACATATACGGATTAGCACCGATAACTGCAGCAATGTCTGAACCTCCGAGTGCGTTTTTTCTGTTTTCAAGCCATTCATCCCGAGTTTTTAATATTTTCATTGTAACCATTTCAAATATCATCCTCTGCGTGAAATCTTTTTTCACATTCTTTCAAAAGTAAAACAGCGTTTTCTTCTGTTGCTTCAAGCACCCACCTAAAATGCACCGAACCGTTTAAAATCATCGGATTGTTGCCGAATTTTTCAATATTTCGTCTGTCTTTTATGTACACATTTATGTACCAATACTCTTTCAAATCAACGGGAACAGACTTACTTTTTCGCCATACTTCAAGTGGCTCGCACTTCATCAATTCAATGCTCATTTTTTCGCCCTTGCTATTATTTTGTCGGTATGAAATCAAAAATCTGTTCTTTGCAAAGCGTTTTTCGATTGCGAACTTCCACATATCGTGGCGTGGCTCGTATCGTTCTTCGCAGTCTTTGTCAGTTGCAAAACTGCAAGCGTCGGTGCAATGCGGTCTTTCTTTGCAATCTCTACAGCAATCCCATATTCCTTGTGAACACTTACCGTTTAAGCACTTCATTTTTCCACCTCGTCTTTATGTTCTAAAGCGAGTTCTGCTGTTTCTCGCCAATCGCTCGTTCTAACAAGATATTTAATAATTCTCTGTTGTTCTTCCTTGATTTTTTGCTCCTCGTCAAGTTGTAACCTCTGAAGGACCGCAACCGCTGCAAGACCGCTGAGCAATGCGCAAGCGAAAAACAACAACGGTATTGCAAAAAACGAGGTAACAAGGCTGTCAACCGTCAGCACAAACAGAACAAAGCAGATTACCGCCGTTGACATACATAAGTAAACTATCGCCATTTTGAGCTTCCTTTCTTATATAAAGATTTTCAATAATATAATCACTCCGACAATCGCTGAAACTATTTCTAAAGCAAGTATGAAACTGTTTATTTTATTTGTTACGGTTTTTAAATTTAAAACCTCATTGGAAAGTGATTTAACAATCGCTTCAAGTTCAGACATTTTAAATGTTTTGTCAGTCTCTTTTTTTATTTTTTCTACTTCGTCAACAAGTAATTTGACAATCACTTCTAAATTGGTCATTTCATCACTCCTCACTGCCTTTCAAAAGCAAGGCATTCATAGCAAGCCTTGAAGTATAATATGTTTTGCCGATTTTAGTTCTGCCTGCCTGTATCATCAGTCTTGCAGCGTGGTCATTGGTACATTCAAGTTCCTCTGCCCACTCGGTTGTTGAAAGATGTTCGTCGTTCAGTAGGTCTGAACTGCTGATGTTGATTTGATATGTAACATTTCTGTTACTCTGCATTAAATTCTGTATCATTGTTCAACTTCCTTCCTCACTAAAAACTTGTTAATGAAATAACTTTGACCTTTACCTGTTACTTTTGTTGTTTTGGTAATGCGAACGGAACCGTCGGGATTATTAACTGTTCTTTCTTTAATTTCAAACAGTTTCAAGTCCATTGCTTTTTGCGTCGGCATATTTTTGCTCGTGCCGTTCTTGATTAAGTAACCGTTTTCTCTCATCCAATCAAAAAGTCTCTTTTGTCCGATATTCACACCATTTTGTTTAATGAGTTTTGCAAGGTCGCCAATTAAAATTGAGTTTTGAGCCGTTTCAACTGCATTTGCAAACAAGACTTTCGGTTTATCTTCTTCAATCTTTTTATTTAGTTTTTTTACCGTTTCAAGTGTAGATTTGAAAAGCAGTTTTGTTTGGTCGTCTGCAAACGGTAAATATGTATTTATGAACATATCATCATTTGAAACATATCCGCCTGTTTTACGAATTGTCGGAAGTATTTCCGATGTTACCCAATGTTTGAAGCGTTTTGCCGATTCAAGTTTACTGCCAAAAATTAATGCGTATAATCCTGATTCATTAATGATTGTCATATTCTGCTTTCCACTAGGTGTTTCCATTTCGGCAACACCTCTATCACACTCTTCAACTTTTTTAGATACTGCACTTCTTGGTTCTGCATATCCAAGAACCTCTGCAATATCTTTACCGACAAACCACGGTTCACTGTTTACTGTTACTGTTCTGATTTCTCCGAACTCTTCATTTTTGAATATTTGTAAATTTTCCATTTTAAATTTCCTTTCAATCTTCTTCGGCGTACATTTCCTCAAGTTTTCTTTCTGTAATACCGTCTGCAATTAACTGTTTTCCACGCTTTTCTAAATTTCGCAGACAGTACATATATTGACGGCGTTTATACTTCAAAGCCTGTTCTTTTTTCGCTAACTTAACGGTTTTTTCCTTTTTAAGTCTTTCAATTTCTTTTTCGACTTGTTCGTCTGTTAAACAATCTTTTTTCATTTTCATTACTCCTTGATTTAATATTTGATATTTGCTATAATCAAGGTGTCTTATGTCTTGATATGCAAATATCATTTAAAGGTCGTCCGCTTCGGCGGGCGGCTTTTTTGTTTAGACTTTTTACTATCGTTTGACTTGACACCTCTTATTTTTACTTTAGTATATAAACCAGTACTATTAAAACGCCCACAACAAAGCCGGTTATCCAGCCTAAAATATTTGAACTTTCTTTGTTCATCATTATTTCTCCTTACAGTTTTACACATTATGTGTAGCTTAAAAGCAAAAAAAAGTTTCACGAATGTCTGCATTATAAAATTGAGCAAGTACATATTTAACTTCATCTCTTGGAATTCTGATTCCGAGTTCATAATTTGATATAGCAGAAACAGTAAGTCCTGTAGCATTTGCTACTTCTTTTCGCTCTAAATTTTTACTTTCACGCAAATGTCGCAATCTTTCTCCAATTATTTTCGCTTTTTGTTTCGTTGTAAATTCAGTTTTCGTTTCAATCACCTCCATACACATCTTGTGTAGTAAACTTACTATAGCACATCTATTTCAATTTGTCAACACAACTCGTGTAATTTTTTTCTTGATTTTTCACACGCAATGTGTTATTATGAAAAAAAGAGCAGAATGTAAACCATTAAGAAGGTGCATATATGTTTAGCGAAGTATTATTTAATTTAAGAAAAAAACACGGATTGACTCAAAAAGAATTAGCAGACAAACTTGGAGTCGCTGCGAGTACTATAGGAAATTATGAACAGGGAACAAGAACACCTGACTACGAAACTTTAGAAGTTATTGCTGACTTTTTTAATGTGCCAATGGACTCGCTATTTGGCAAAAAGAAAAACAACAATTCATTCATTTCAAATGATGTTTTAAAATTCGCTTTATTCGACGGGGATGAAGAAATAACCGATGAACAACTTGAAGAAGTGAAGCGATTCGCTAAATTCATTAAGGAACGTGATAAAAATGAATAATGACCTTTATGATTTTGCTGAACAACTTAACATTGCTATATTTTCATTTTTTCTGCCTAACAGTAAATCTTTGGCGTTAGAAGATGACGACAACTACTATATCGGAATTGATGACGAACGATTGGAGTCAAGCAAAGATGAACGAGTACATATTGCTCACGAACTCGGGCATTGTGTTACAGGTGCTTTTTATAATGAAAATTCGCCTGTTGACAACCGTGGTAAGTGCGAAACGACCGCTGACCGTTGGGCAGTAAAAAAACTCATCAATAAAGATGAGTTGAAAAAGCAAATCAAGCGTGGTTTGGAAATATGGGAGTTGGCAGAATATTTCAATGTCACTGAAGATTTTATTCAAAAAGCATATCATTTATATTTTGAAGTAAAAATGATATAAGGAGTTACAATAAACGAATATTATTATTCGTTTAAATATATTAAAATCAAAGGAGATACTTATGGGATTTAGATTCAGAAAGTCTATAAATCTTGGAAAAGGTGTGCGAATTAATTTCAACAAAAAAAGTGCGGGTATATCATTTGGTACAAAAGGCGCTCGTTATTCAATCAATTCAAACGGCAGAAGAACTGCAAGTGTAGGTATTCCCGGCACAGGATTGTACTATACTAAGACAAGCGGTGGCAGTTCGCATAAAAAGACATTAAAACAAAATAAAAAAACTGATACAAGCCAGCAAAATAATTATAATTTACCTAACACACCAAACGAAAATGTATGTAAAAAGTGCGGAACTGTTAACGAATCAAATACAAAAATATGTTCAAATTGCGGAGCAAAACTTGATACAGTAAGTAATACAGCAATTATATTGTGGCTTATATTTTTCTTCCCGATTGGAATTTATCTTATGTTAAAAAAATCAAATATGAGTAAAAAAACAAAAACAATTATTATTTCTGCTTTTGTTTTATTATTTATACTTTTCATTATTCTCGGCGGTTCATCTGAAAAATCCACAAATCAATTAGGAATCGACAAAATCAGCATCTCAGAAAGCAGCATAACTACAGAACTTGAGGACATCACAATTTATAAAGGTGAAATGCTTCAAGCTGAAATTCATCAGCATGAATCTGATGATATAATAAAAACAAATGATTTTAAATTTATTGTGGACAAGCCTGACATTGCAACAGTTACCGGTATGAATGTAAAAACAGAAAATGGCAAAACCATTTTAGAAATACTAATTAAAGGTTTAAAAATCGGTGAAACAGAGTTCTATGTCGAAACAGCTGACGGTGCTGCAAAATCTTCATCAATTAAGATTTATGTTGTTGACAATATTAAAGAAACCACAACAGAACTCACTACAGAAACTACTACAGAAACAACAACTCCAACTACTATAACAACAACCAAAAAACCATCTAATAATAAATCAACTAAAGAAAATAACACATCTAAAAAAAATACCACCACAAGAAAGACTACAACCAAGCCAAACAAAACAGGGAAAACAGTTTACATAACCCCTACAGGCAAAAAATATCATTACAGCAAAGAATGTGCCGGCAAAAATGCTATGAAAAGAGACTTGAGCGAAGTATCAAATGCATATGACCCATGCAAGAAATGTGCTCAATAGAAAGTAACTATTTTTTCAAAACAACGAAGTGATTTTATGAATTTATATAATCAAATATCAAAAATCGGCAAAAAGTACGGTGCCGACAAAATAGTTCTGTACGGCTCAAGAGCAAGGGGCGACAACAGAGAACGCAGCGACATTGACATTGCGGTTTTTGGTCTGTCCGAAAGTAGGGACTAAAAAACGGAATAGGCATTAGTTCATTCCGTTTTTTCATTGTTATGGAGGACAAAATGGAAATTGTTCAAAAACTGATTAACAAATCAAAAGAAGCCTTTTTAATGGCGATAGAAATTTATAATAAACCATCAATAAAATATAGAGTTGAAGGTTTCAGTTTCTTTATTTGCAATGCTTGGGAACTAATGTTAAAAGCCTATATGATAAAAAAGTTTGGTGAAAGCAGTATTTATTATAAGGATAATAAAAGTAGAACAATTTCTTTAGAAAACTGTGTTCAACAAGTATTCACTAATAATAAAGATCCTTTAAGAAGAAACATTGAGCATATAATTGATTTACGAAATACAAGCACACATTTTATTACAGAAGAATATGAAATGATTTATATCCCCCTTTTTCAAGCTTGTGTTTTTAATTTTATTGAAAAAATTCAAGAATTTCACAATGTTGACATGACTGAAGTTATACCACAAAATTTTTTAACATTAGTTGTTAATATCAATGCAATAAATGAAGAAGAAATCAGAGCAAAATATCCTGCAGAAATAGCTAAAAAACTGATTTCACTAAACGAAACACTTATTCCTACCATTTCAGAAAACAATAATCGCTTTGCTATACGAGTAGATCATCATTATTATGTCACTAAGGATAAAAACAAAGCAACTACAATTGTAGCTGTCAATAAAGATGCTTCTACAAATATAAAAATAATAAAAGAATTAAAAGACCCAAATGATACACATAAATACACTTGCAAGCATTGTTGTACTGCAATAAAAAAAGCACTTGAAAAAAGTGAAATAAACATAAATTTTAACAGCTATGTTTTTAATCTTTTTTGTAAATACTACGCAATCAAAGAAAATGAAAAATTATGTTATGTAACAAAAACATTTTCTCAACCACAATACAGCTACTCTCAGCAGGCAATAGATTTTATTGTTTCCGAAATAAAAAAAGATCCTGAACATATAGTTCAGAATCTCAAAGAAAAACTAAAAAAATAAGTCAACCCCAGGGGCAAAGGAATTCTAAGCAATCGCCTACTCCTATTCAGGAACCCAGCCTGATCCTTCACGAGTTAACTTATCTATAGTTTAGCATATGTTTTTTAATATGTCAATATACAACAATTAAGTTTGAAAGCAATGTTATTTTATAAGGTGGTAAATAAAAAAAAATTGCCTTACTCTGTGCCAACAGAATAAAGCAATAAATATAGCAAGGTGTGATACACCCTACTGATAACAAGTATATTGTATCACACCCTGCTGAAAAATTCAACAGGGTATTTTTATACCCTTTTTTAAAGGCGTCGAATTCGACCAGTTTAAAAATTAAAAGGAGTGATACAATGTCAAAATCAAGAGGAAACGGCGAAGGCTCGATTTATAAGGTTGCAAGTAAAAATCTTTGGGCGTGTCAAGTAACCTTGCCGAACGGAAAGAGAAAGACCTTATACGGAAAAACCCGAAAAGAAACAAAAGAAAAATTATTGAAAATTCAAAACGAACTTGCGACAGGTCTTAATGTATCGGTAGAAGATATACAACTCGGTCAACTTATGCACCTGATGACCGAAGAAAAGTTTAAAGCGAATATTACTAATGAAAATTCGTATAAGCGAAATTTGGAAACCGAAAAAATAATTGAAAAGCATTTCATTTATTACACCAAAATCAAAAAAATAAACGATATTCAAATCACAGACTTTATGTTTTCGATTACTCACTATTCTAACTCCGTAATTAAAAAATGTTACGCTATGATTAGCCGTACGCTCAAGGAAGCCGTCAGAAAGCGTATAATCAATATAAATCCTGCCGAAACGGTAAACATTCCCAAATCGGACAAGCAGGACAAAAAAATAAGAGCCTTGACTGTTGATGAACAACAAAAATTAGTTAAGGCTTTAAACGAAAACGATTTTAAGTTTAAAAATCAAGTGCTTATCTCACTATATACAGGTGCAAGAATGGGCGAAGTTATCGCTTTAAAAAAGTCAGATATTAACTTTACCTTTAAAACGCTGCAAATTCAAAGAACAGCGACACGAGACAAAGATTATAAAGTAGTTATTTCTGACAAAACAAAAACTTATGCAGGTCAAAGGCTGATACCGTTGAGTAATAACGCTTTGGAAGTGCTTAAAATCGCTGTTAAAAGTTCTAAAGATGAACTGCTGTTCCCGACAATCGAAACTGTCAGAATTAACGACGCTTTTAAACGATTTTTGAAGCGATATGACATAATCGACAAATCTATCTACGGAGATATAACCTGTCACTCACTAAGGCACTCTTTTGCTACAAGGTGTATAGAAAGTGGCATTCAAGCAAAAGTCCTTCAAAAATTATTAGGGCACTCAGATATTCAAACAACACTTAATACATACTGCGATGTATTTGAAAATCTCGAACGGCAAAGCATTGAACAGATTAACGAATATTTTAAAATGGCACAAATATAACCCACCTAAAAAGGTGGGTTTTCTTATTTTTATAAAAAAGTACTGCAATAAAATTTTAAAAAGTCCCAAAATGCAGTGTACAAGCCATTTTTCAGACTTTAAAAGTACTGCAATAGTACTGCAACGCCAAGCAGAATTGAAAAAGTTTGAAAAAGTTTGAAAAGGGGTTAATATCTCAAATTTGGCTTAAATAAAGAAAAATAGCCGTTTCAACAAGTTTGAAAAAGTTTCAAAAACCATTGAAAACGGCTATTTTTTGGTGCGAGAGACGGGACTTGAACCCGTACGGGATTACCACACGCCCCTCAAACGTGCGCGTCTGCCGATTCCGCCACTCTCGCTTGGAACGATATGAATTATAACAAACGATAAAGAAATTGTCAATACTTTTTTTGAAAAAATTTTAAAAAACACAAAAAAAGTCTAAAACCATTATTTAATTAAACAAAACAACTGAAAAGCACAGTAATTTTTATTAAACAACATTACAAAAACTCCCCCGACATTTATATAAATCGGAGGAGTTTTTCATTTAATAATTATCAAAACATTAAAATAAAAATTGACAAATTATTTATTCACTTTTTTCTTTTCAATAGCACGCTGAATAGCTTTTACAAGTTCTGTAATCGGAATTACACAAGCTGCCATCAACATTGCCACACCGTATTCTGCTGCGCTGATATGTTCAAAGCCAAAAGCTTCGCTGAGGAACGGAACATAGATAACTGCTGTTGAAAGAATAAGCGAGATTGCCATAGCGCCCAAAAGATAGAAGTTTTGACCTTTAAGTGTAAACAAAGAGCCACGACGGGAACGCATATTAAACGAATGGAAAATTTCAGCCATTGAAAGTGTAAGGAATGCCATTGTCATACCGTCTGCACTGTTTACAAACTCCCATCTGCCCGATTCCATAAAATGACCTACAACATACGCTACCACAGTAACAACGGTAACCATAAAGCCCTGCCATGCAATATCGTAACCCATACCACCTGCAAATATACCGTCTTTACTGCTTCTCGGTGCACGCTTCATAAGGTCTTTTTCGCCTTTTTCCATACCGAGTGCAAGTGCAGGGAAACAGTCTGTAATAAGATTTATCCACAAAAGATGAACAGGTTCAAGAATTGTAAATCCTACAACTGTTGCAAAGAAAATCGAAAGAACTTCTGAAAGGTTTGAAGCAAGAAGGAACTGAATAGATTTTCTGATATTATCATAGATTATTCTGCCCTGCTCAACTGCATTTACAATAGTTGCAAAGTTGTCGTCTGCAAGTACCATATCTGCAACATTTTTTGTAACATCTGTACCTGTAATACCCATACCGATACCGATATCAGCATTTTTAATTGACGGAGCATCATTAACACCGTCGCCTGTCATAGCAGTTACATAGCCTTTTTTACGCCATGTGTTTACTATTCTTTGTTTATGTTCAGGCTGAACTCTTGCATACACGCTGAAGTTTTCGATTTTCTCATCAAATTCTTCATCTGAAAGTTCGTCAAGCATTGCACCTGTAATAGCCTGTGATTTATCTGTCAAAATACCGAGTTGCTTTGCTATTGCAACAGCCGTATCAATATGGTCGCCTGTAATCATTACAGGTCTGATACCTGCTTCACGGCACTCTTTAATTGAGTCAACAACTTCAGGTCTTACAGGGTCAATCATACCGGTAAGTCCGATAAAGCAAAGTTCGTTTTCAACATCTGCCGGAGTATTTATAGTCGGCACACTGCTGTGAGTTTTCATGGCTGCTGCGAGAACACGAAGTGCACTGTCAGCCATCTTCTTATTTGCTTCCAAGATAGAGTTTTTAATCTCGTCAGTCATTGCAACTTTTTTGCCGCCGATAAATGCGTGTGTACAACGATTGAGAACTACATCGGGAGCGCCTTTTGTAAACTGAACTATACCGTTGTCTGTCTGATGAATGGTTGTCATCATTTTTCTTTCTGAATCAAACGGAGCCTCTGCAACTCTCGGCAAAGACGCTTTGAGTTCAGATTTCGGGAAACCGAGTTTAGCACAATAGTTTACAAGAGCACACTCGGTAGGCTCGCCTATTGCGTCGCCTGCTTCCTCATCGTACTCTGCATCCGAACAAAGAGCCATAGCTCGTGCAAGCATCTCTTCATCGTCGCCAAAATGTTCAACTACCGTCATTTTATTTTGTGTAAGCGTTCCTGTTTTATCTGAACAAATAACCTGTGTACAACCAAGTGTTTCAACTGCCGTCAACTTTCTGATGACTGCATTTCTTTTACTCATCTTTGTAACACCGATTGAAAGAACAATAGTTACAACGGCCGCAAGACCTTCAGGAATAGCGGCAACGGCAAGTGAAACGGCTACCATAAACATATTCAATACACCGTCAAATGTAACTGAACCGGTTGTTATAACGCTTCTGATAATGTCGAATCCGAAAATAAAAATACATATACCTATAATAAGATAAGACAATATCTTTGAAAGCTGATTGAGTTTTTTCTGAAGCGGTGTATCGCCGTCTTTTGCTGATGTAAGTGCAGTAGCGATTTTACCCATTTCAGTATCCATACCGGTTGCAACAACAACTGCACGACCTCTTCCGTAAACGACATTTGAACCCATATAGACCATATTTTTTCTATCGCCGAGAGGAACATCGTTTTGATTGTCAGCAAGTGAAAGTGTATCTGACTTTTTGCCTGACGGAACACTCTCGCCTGTCAATGCTGCCTCTTCCACTTTCATAGATGCAGACTCAATTATACGACAATCGGCAGGTACGCTGTCGCCTGCTTCAAGCACTACAATATCGCCTACAACGATTTCTTCGCTTTTAATCGTCATCTGTTTTCCGCCACGAATAACTTTTGAAGTTGCCGCCGCTATTTCCTGCAGCGCTTCAATAGCTTTTTCAGCTTTGCTTTCCTGGTAAACACCAAGTACGGCGTTAATTATAACAACAGTCATAATGATGATTACATCTGCATAACCTTCGCCCGTACCTTCTACTGCGGCAGTTATTGCAGAAATTACTGCGGCTACAATCAAAATGATAATCATCGGGTCTTTAAGTTCCATAAAGAACTTATGAATAAGCGACTCTTTTTTGCCTTCATCGAGCTTATTCTTTCCGTTTTTTTCAAGTCTTGTTGCAGCCTCTTCCTGAGAAAGACCGTTTTCGCTTGTTTTAACCTCGTCGATTATCTCTTGCGAAGACTTCAAATACTCTTTCATCGGAACACCTCCATAAAAAATTTAAAGACTCATACACAGTACAATATTATACTATGTATGAGTCTCATTCTAAAAAATAATTAAGCCAGCCTAAAAGGCGGTTGTTGACTTAACTCATGCCTAACGGCACGGAATTACTCCCTCAACATACATTTAATATAGCACAATTTAACAGTAAAGTCAATGTATTTTCAAAACTAATTGTAAATTATATTTTAACAAACAGTATATAATTTATTTCTTTGATAAAATGTTGAGCCTGTTTTTTAAGTACCAATTAAATATAGCAAGTTGGCAATAAGCCGAGTTCTGTATTAAGCGATTATCTATCTCGACGCTTCGTTACCGAAACGCTCCAGCCATCCGTAGAAGTTTTGTGTCGGGCAAACAACTCTTCGGTCGATGTTGCAGCGGATGGGGTTTACATGGCAAGAGATGTCTCCACCTCTTCGGTGAGCTCTTACCTCACCTTTTCAACCTTACCGTAAACGGCGGTATATTTCTGTTGCACTTTCCCTAAGGTCACCCTCGGCGGCCGTTAGCCGTCATCCTGCCCTGCGCTGCTCGGACTTTCCTCATAAACAAAGTTTACGCAATCGCCTCGCCAACTCGCCTATACAGTATATTAGGATAATTCTTCTTAACTGTCAACAATTTATTTGTAAAAAATAATTGAAAAGATTAAGAATTTATAGTAATATTTTAAAAGAGGTGAAAAAATTGAGAATTAATAACGACAACGGTTTTAATCCTTGTGATTTTGATGAAGACGGATTTGACAGAAAAGTTCCCGAAAATGAAAACTATTATTCTCACAACTATCAAAATCAATATTCAAACAATATAAATTACGACGATTTCGAGCCTTATCCGCAAAGCGATACGGAAAACGAGTTTGAAAGAAATTACAATAGTTTTAATAACGCCGAAAATAAAACCGCAAGAAACGATTTTAACAGAAATTTTAAAAATAAACCCACAAAAAAAGGTAAAAACAAAAGTTTAAAAATACTTATTTCAGTATTATCTGTTTTGCTTGTTTTTGCCATAGCAATAGGCTCTGTTGCAGGTTCTGTTTTAGGGAAAATCAACTATAAGGAAAAAGAAGAGAACAAGTATGTTGAAAACAATGCTTTGATGTCTTCTTCAAGTGTAAAAAACATTCTTCTGCTCGGAATAGACCGCCGTTCTGAAACCGAAAGCGTAAGCCGTGCCGATACAATGATGTTGATTTCTATTGATAAAAAACATAATACCGTTAAAATGACTTCATTTTTGCGTGACACTTGGTTGTATATTCCTTGTCACGACGGAAGCCAAAGATTGAACGCCGCTTGTTCGTATGGCGGTTACAACGGAGTAAAGGATACTATTGAGTATAATTTCGGTGTAAAAATCGACGGCTATGTACTTGCAGATTTCAATATGTTTGAAATAATAGTTGACGCACTCGGAGGCGTTGAAGTCGAAGTAACCGAAAAAGAAGCAAAAGAGGTTACAAGCCACAAAAAACGCTATGGTAATGTCACGCTGGAGGCAGGCAAGCAAAATCTCACGGGCGAACAGGCACTTGCATATTGCAGAATACGAAAAATTGACACCGACTTTAAAAGAACCGAGCGTCAAAGAACGGTAATGTCTTCAATCATTAATAAGGTAAAGAAAAATCCTTTAAAACTTTACAGTATTGCAAAACAAATTGCACCATATATTGAAACAAGTTTAAATAAAAGCGAAATAGTATCTTCGGCTTTTTCGGCACTTCCCTGTCTTTCAAATATAATGCAGCAGGAAATTCCGGCAAAAGATACTTGGAAATATGCAAAAATCAAGGGCAATTCCGTAATCAAAATTGACGAGAAAAAAAATAAAGAAATTTTAATTGACTTTATCTATAATAAAGATAAACAAGAAACTGAAAAAAACGATAAACAATAAATTAAAAAGCTACAAATTGTTTGTGTAAACAAATAAAAAATCGCTGAAGAATTGAACTTCAGCGATTTTTGTTTTTATTCTCAAATTAATTATTTATTATATCTTTTAATTATTAAAACATATAAAACCAAATAGGATTTATAGTTTTAATGCAATATTTTTCATTATACATAAATATTTACTTTTAAAATCTGACGCTTACGCTGTTTTGGCTTAGATATTTTTTCAATTCTGGTATAGACAACTCATTAAAATGGAAAAGGCTTGCAGCTAAAACTGCGTCCGCTTTTCCCTTTTTAAAAGCATCTAAAAAATGTTCTTTTTTACCTGCGCCTCCGGAAGCGATAACGGGAATTCCCACACTTTCACTGACTGCTCTTGTCAAATCGCAATCATACCCGTTTTTTTGACCGTCGCAATCCATAGAAGTAAGCAATATTTCTCCCGCACCTCTTTTTTCTGCTTCGACAGCCCACTTTACAGCATCTATTCCTGTCGGAATTCTTCCTCCGTTCAAGTAAACTTCCCAACCGTTTTCATTTTTCTTTGCGTCTATTGCACAAACAACACACTGTGAACCAAACTTATACGATGCTTCATTTATCAAATTCGGATTTCTTACTGCCGCAGAATTTACCGAAACTTTATCTGCACCTGCACGCAAAATCTCTTTAAAATCATCAACCGTTCTTATACCGCCACCGACAGTAAACGGAATGAAAACCGTATCTGCAACTTTTGAAACGATTTCAAGCATAGTATTTCTTCCCTCATGCGTAGCCGTAATATCGAGTAAAACAAGTTCGTCGGCACCCTGTTTGTCATACGCAGCCGCACACTCTACGGGGTTGCCTGCATCTCGAAGATTTACAAATGAAACACCTTTTACAACTCTGCCGTCTTTTACATCAAGACACGGAATAATTCTTTTAGCGTACACAAATATCCCCCTCAAAAACAAAATTTTTAAGAAGTTGAAGTCCGACTTCACCGCTTTTTTCAGGATGAAACTGTACTGCACTCAAATTTCCTTTTTTTACAGCACACTCAATCGGTAATCCGTACCGAGTCATTGCCGAAACAACATCTTTATCATCACATTTTATATAGTACGAATGAACAAAATAGAAATAACTGCTCTGCGGTATATCTTTAAAAATTCCCTCATCGTTTAAAACATCTATACTGTTCCAACCGATATGCGGAACTTTCAATCCTTTGTCCGACGGTATTTTTACAACTTCGCCTTTCAAAATCCCGAGTCCTTCTGCATTCGGCGATTCCTCACTTCTCTCAAAGAGTAACTGAAGTCCGAGACATATACCCAAAAAATGCTTTTCCTTTGCCGACTTGATTATTACTTCTCTCAAACCGCTTGAATTTATTGAATTCACGGCGTCCTCAAACGAACCAACTCCGGGTAAAATGACATGAGAAGAACTTTCTATTATCTTTGCGTCAGATGTGATGATACTTTCTGCTCCTATATAGTCAAGTGCTTTTTTTACGCTTTGCAAATTTCCTGCACCGTAATCAATTATTGCTACCATATTATTTTCCTCTGCATTTGCATTTTTGTTTTATCATATTAACATATTAAAGTGATAAAGTCAACTGTAATACCATATAATTATCCATTGTATCGCATAAAAAACAGCATACAAGACTACCTGATGGAACAGATAAAACCAAAGTGCATTTTTTCCGACAAAGCAAAGAAACTTTGAATGTACTTTATAAGTGAAATCAGGAAATTTATTATCTTTTGCATATTTTCCTATAAAAGAGCCGATTAAAAACATAAACAACCACGGAAACAGTGCAAAATAATCTGCACTTTCAAATGAAGAATTAAAAAATCCGAACGGCATCAAAATGTTTGTTTCATACAAAAAATCGGGCAGTTTTATAAACGAAAAAAGAGTACCTTTTGAAACACTGTATGTTGCTAAAAACAAGACGGTCAAAATTGAAAATCCGATATAATTTTTCGTATTTTCTATTTGTTTTTTTAACAATCCCGAAACAATCATACATATACCCAAGCAATGTAATATACCGAAGTAAATTTCACTTTTCATCATATTTAATTTCGGCATAACAACGGCTGTTACAAAAGTAATGAGTACGGCGGCCGCAAACACAACCGCCCCTCTTTTTACGGAATTTCTTGACAGTTGTGAACAAATACCTGAAATTAAAATGAAAGCCGTCCAAAAAAGCGGCTGAAAACAGCAGAGAAAATTGAAAATCTCATAACCCCAATCAAGTCCCAACACTGTTCCGACATCGAGAAAAGCGTGATGAACAATCATTGCCAAAATTGCAATTCCCCGTATTTCGTCTAATAAATAAATTCTTTTTATTCCTTGCTTCATTTTTT
>OGQF01000317.1_pt1 | contig 41676 bp, 35 predicted proteins | sample 1553141 | NCBI WGS metagenome assembly OGQF01 (sample SAMEA2580005, study PRJEB22360) | human gut metagenome | biome: human gut; feature: human-associated habitat; material: faeces | place: Denmark | collected 2008/2010
CCTGCATCAAATGCAGCTTCCAACCCCGGGATTTCTCCGCATTCCCGTCAAAGATACCGGTCTTTGCGAAACTTTAGCTTCCCACGGTCTATGCTATCCTCTGGTAACAAAACCTCTGGATAAATACGGCTCCCGCGGGATCTATATATCCGAAGATCTGGAGGAGCTGATAAACGGGGCAGAAAAAACAGCAGGATTTTCTGATATGCCGGAGATTTTGGTGGAAGAATATAACGATGGCTATGAATTCAATATGATGACCTGGGTGCGGCATGGAAAAGTCCATGTGATCAGTATTGCAGACCGTGAAAAGACATTTGTTGCCAAAGGTGAGATCCCCATCAGCACAAGAAATGTGTATCCTTCCAGATTATTGTCAAAAGTTGAAAAGCCTGCCACAGAACTTCTTCAGGCATATGCGGACAGAACCGGTCAGAAAGACGGAGCCCTTTCCATGCAGTTTTTCTGGAAGCCGGGAGAAGGTATCCAGGTCTGCGAGATCGCCGCACGATTTTTCGGATATGAGCATGAATTGACCGATATGGTCTATGGCTTTAATATGGAAGAGCTTCTTCTTGCATCTCTCTATGATCCGGATAAACTGGAAAAAATGCTTGCAGAACACGATGTTCATAAACCACAGTGCTGTGGAGCTGTCATTTATTTTCAGGGAAGGCTTCTTACCATCGAAGATCAGTCTGCGGCAGTCCGGCTGGGAGAGAAAGAACAGGTGGAAAAGCCCTGGATCTTTTATCAGGAAGGAGAGAAGGTCATTGAGCATGGCCCTAATCCGTATCTGGCATTATATTATGTAAAAACAGAGAATCGTAAGGAAATGGATCTTCTCACAGAAGAGTTTTATGAGGAAATGCATATTCTGGATCCCAACGGCCAGGAGGTGGCATACCATAATCAGATCCCGGATTATGCACCGGCAGAAAAATAGGCATTGAATTTACAACATGAGTGTGAGAAAATGAAATGTGCAGTTAATGTAGAAAAACCATGAAGAATAAGAAATAAAGAGGAAATACATGATTGATTTTAACAGACCTGCGTTTACAGGTAAGGAATTTGAGTACATCCGTGACGCAGTAGAACGGGGAATGCTCTGCGGCGACGGGATCTACACGAAGAAATGTTCTGCATGGATGGAAGAGCGCTTTCATGTGGGTCATGTGATGCTGACAACCTCCTGTACCCATGCACTGGAGATGGCTGCTTTTCTGGCAGATATCCAGCCTGGCGATGAGGTGATCATGCCGTCTTATACTTTTGTATCAACGGCAGATGCATTTGTGCTTCGCGGTGCAAGGATCGTATTTGTGGATATCCGGCCGGATACCATGAATATTGACGAGAAGCTGATCGAACAGGCGATCACAGATAAGACCCGCGCAATCGTTCCGGTCCATTATGCAGGAGTAGCCTGCGAGATGGATACGATCATGGAGATTGCTGGAAGACATGATCTGAAGGTAGTGGAAGACGCGGCCCAGGGTGTGGATGCCTACTATAAGGGAAAAGCCCTTGGTACCATTGGAGATTTTGGCTGCTACAGCTTCCATGAGACTAAGAACTATACCATGGGAGAGGGCGGTGCGATCCTGTTCAACGGGGATCAGTACCTGGAGAAGGCAGAGATCCTGAGAGAAAAAGGAACGGACCGCAGTAAGTTTTTCCGTGGTCAGGTAGATAAATACCGCTGGATGGATTATGGATCATCCTATCTTCCGAGCGAATTGAATGCGGCATATCTTTATGCCCAGCTGGAGCAGCATAAGAAGATCAGCGATAAGCGGATGCAGATCTATGATTTTTACAATGAGAACCTCAGGTTTCTGGCGGAGGAAGGAAAGATCCAGCAGCCTTATGTACCGGAAGAATGCACACATAATGCACATATGTACTACATTAAGGTACATGATATCCAGGTACGCACAAGGCTTCTGAAATATCTCCGCGAAAAGGATATCTGCAGTGTGTTCCATTATGTACCCCTTCATTCCGCACCGGCAGGAAAAAAATTCGGAAGATTTTCCGGAGAAGATGTTTATACTACAAAAGAAAGCGAGCGTCTTATGCGACTGCCCATGTTCTATAATCTGGATATGGAGGATGCGAAGAGAGTTGTGGATGCGATTGCTTCCTTTGACGGGTTTTGACAGAAGAAGGGGAGAGCTATGAAAAAAATAAAAAAATTATTGGCAGTTTTCGCAGCAGTCGGTGTGGCGCTGATGCTGCCGTTACAGACCATGGCTGCAGTGGATCTGAATGCGAAATATGATATCAGCACCAACCAGATCCAGGGATGGCCGGCAGGACCGGATATTACCTCAGATACCGGTATCCTGATGGATGCAGACACAGGAGTTGTTCTTTATAACAAGGGCGGAGATGAACAGAGATATCCGGCCAGCATTACCAAGATCATGACCTTGCTGGTGGCAGTGGAGAACTCCACCATGGATGAGAAGGTGACCTTTACAGAGACCGGGGTGCGTAATGTTACGGCAGATTCCAGTAATATCGGCACACAGGTGGGCGAAGTCCTGACTATGGAGGATTGTCTTCATGCTCTGATCATCCAGTCTGCCAATGACGTTGCGGCACAGATCGCAGAGCATATCGGCGGGACAGAGCAGGCATTTATCGATATGATGAACCAGCGCGCCAGTGAGATCGGATGTACCAATACACATTTTGCAAATTCCAGTGGACTTCCGGATGATAATCATTATTCTTCAGCACGGGATATGGCGCTGATCTTCCGAGAAGGCTTGAAAAATGAAACATTCCGTACGGTTGTGGGCACACCGGACTATATCATCCAGCCTACAAATATGAACAGCCAGCAGAGAATCCTGCATACCCATCATCCTATGTTTGCACCGGAAAGCGGATTTTACTATGAAGGCTGCATTGGCGGAAAAACCGGAACTACCGTTGCGGCAGGGCATACACTTGTCACAGGAGTGACCAGAGATAATACCACATATATTGCAGTGACCATGCGTGGAACAGAGCTTTCTAATTCCTGCATGGACAGTACAGCTATGTTCAATTACGCATTTGAGAATTTCACAAAAACAGAAGTAAATGGCGGCTATGTATTCCTTCCAAAAGGGGTGGAGCTGAATTCCCTTACCGAGAAGTCAGAGAATACCAATGGGAAAACAGAAACCGGTTACTATTTCGGAGATTATCTGATCGGTACCGCAAGTGTTGCACAGGCAACTGATACACCGGTACCGGAACCGACCGCTGCGGCAGAGGACAGCCAGGAAGCGGACAGCTCCGGATCGGAAGCTTCCACAGAAGTAGCAGAGGAAGATAACAGCAAAACAACAGAGAAGAGTACAGCCGGAGAGGACACCAGCGAAAAAAAGAGCATTCCCGCCCTGCGTAAGATCCTTCTTATGATCATGGCAGCGATGATCCTGATCCTGATCGCCCTTCTTGCGGCTCTCAGAATAAAAGAAAAGAAACATCACAAATAAATCAAAACAGAAAAGGAGAAAGAAAAAATGGGAAAAATAAAAGTAACACAGTGCGGAGATATTGAAGGACTGAAAGTGATCGAGCCAACTGTATTTGGTGATTCCAGAGGATATTTCATGGAAACATACAATTATAACGATTTCAAGGAAGCAGGCATTGATGTGGAATTCGTTCAGGATAATCAGTCCAGCTCCCGTTACGGTGTTCTCCGCGGACTTCATTTCCAGATCAGCTATCCCCAGGATAAACTGGTACGTGTGGTAAACGGAGAAGTGTTTGATGTTGCGGTTGACCTTCGTGAAGGCTCCAAGACCTTTGGAAAATGGTATGGTGTAGTCCTTTCCGCAGAAAACAAGAAACAGTTCTTTATTCCTAAGGGATTTGCTCATGGCTTCCTGGTACTTTCCGAGAATGCAGAGTTCACTTACAAGTGCTCTGATTTCTATCATCCAAACGATGAGGGCGGACTGATCTGGAATGACAAGGACATTAACGTTGAGTGGCCGATCCCGGAAGGCATGGAGCTTATTTTCTCCGACAAGGACCAGAAGTGGGGAAGCTTCGAGGAATATAAGAATCGATAAGGAATTGCAGAATGAAGAAAATATTAGCTTTGCCGGCGGAGCTGTACCAGAATCGAAAGCTGGTTTTAAGCCTTGCAAAAAATGATTTCAAAACAAAATATGCAGGATCCTATCTTGGTATTGTCTGGGCATTTATCCAGCCTATCGTAACGATCCTGGTCTACTGGTTTGTATTTTCCGTAGGACTGAAGGCCGGAACGGTATCGGATTACCCTTTTGTACTCTATCTGGTATCCGGTATCGTGCCGTGGTTTTTCTTCCAGGATGCATTAAACGGTGGAACCAATGCCCTGATCGAATACAATTATCTTGTGAAGAAGGTTGTATTCAAGATCAGCATCCTTCCCATCGTAAAGATCATCTCCGCACTTTTCGTGCATGTTTTCTTTGTGGCCTTTGCACTGATCTTATGTGCATGCTACGGATATACACCAAGCCTTTATACACTGCAGATCATTTATTACTCTGTCTGCACCTTCCTTTTTGTACTGGGACTTGTGTATGCTACAAGTGCGATCGTCATTTTTTTCCGTGATCTGACCCAGATCATCAGTATTTTTCTTCAGGTGGGTGTATGGCTTACACCGATCATGTGGGATATCAATATGCTTTCTTCACATCCATGGCTGATCAAGCTGTTTAAGCTGAATCCGATGTACTATGTAGTTACGGGCTACCGTGATTCCATGCTTGGTCATATCGGGATCTGGAACCATGCTTCATGGACGATCTATTTCTGGGTAGTTACGATCCTGCTTTTCGGACTGGGATCTGTGATATTCAAACGTCTGAAGCCGCATTTTGCAGATGTGCTTTAATTGAATGTGGATGGCGGATATCCGCTTGATCCGGACCGGACAGTTCCCACGGGGGATTTGCTCTGTAAGGATAAAAAGCAGAACGGCGGCAGATTGTGAGAGTGAACGATTTACACAAAAGTGAGGTTGAAAATGGCAGAAGATATTGCGATTTCAGTAAATGATGTCAGTAAGATGTACAAGCTTTACGATAATCCTATGGATCGTCTTAAGGAGTCCCTGGGATTATCCAGAAAAAAGAAATATAAAGAGCATTATGCGCTCAACCATGTATCCTTTCAGGTGCATAAGGGAGAAACAGTGGGAATTATCGGAACAAATGGTTCCGGTAAATCCACGATCCTGAAGATCATCACCGGCGTACTTTCGCCTACGGCCGGAGAAATAGCCGTAAACGGAAGGATCTCAGCGCTTCTGGAGCTGGGAGCCGGATTTAACGGAGAATATTCCGGACTTGAAAATGTATATCTCAACGGAAGCATGATCGGTTTTTCTAGGGAAGAGATCGATGCCAAGCTGCAGTCTATTCTGGATTTTGCAGATATCGGTGATTTTATCTATCAGCCGGTAAAAACATATTCCAGTGGTATGTTCGTGCGTCTGGCTTTTGCGGTAGCTATCAATATCGATCCGGAGATCCTGATCGTTGATGAGGCTCTTTCCGTAGGAGATGTATTTTTCCAGGCAAAATGTTACCGGAAGTTCGAAGAGTTCAAGGAAATGGGGAAGACCATTCTGTTTGTAAGCCATGACCTGAGCAGCATCGGAAAATACTGTGACCGTGTTGTACTTCTAAACAAAGGTGAGAAGCTTGCAGAGGGTGGTGCCAAGGAGATGGTCAATCTTTACCGTCGTGTGCTGGTCAATCAGTATGACGATGCAGATCTGGAAGAAAACACAGACGATGCAGAAGAGGGACAGACGACGGAGAACCAGGCAGCCGGAGCAGACGTTTCACTGAAAGCACATACCGGAAGCGGTAAAGCTATGAAGGACAGCCTGAACCTGAATCCCAAGGTCCTGGAATACGGCAGTAAGCTTGGCGAGATCGTGGATTTTGCCATCCGGGATGATACAGGTATGATCACCAATGTGATCGAAAAAGGCAAGGAATTTTCCGTTCAGATGAAAGTGAAGTTCCAGGCAGATGTCAGCGATCCGATCTTTGCATTTACTCTGAAAGATCTGAAAGGCACTGAGATCACAGGAACCAATACCATGTATGAACATACGCCTCTGAAACCGCAGAAGGCAGGCGATGTCCGTGAGATCACCTTCAAACAGGTGATGCCTCTGGAGGCAGGGGAATATATGCTGTGTCTGGGCTGCACCGGATATAAAGACGGCGATTTTACCGTATTTCATCGTCTTTACGATGTGTGTAACCTGACCGTGATCACAGATAAGAAAGCAGTGGGATATTTTGATCTGTTTTCCAAAGTATCTGTGAAATAAGTGGAGGAACGACTATGGCGGAGTTGAATTTAGATTATTATACGGCGAAGGATCATTATTCCGATGGGGATATCGAGGAAACACTTCTGAAAATGGCACAGGAAGGCAAATCTTTTGAAGACCTGCCGGAGGAAGAGGTGAGTTTTCCAATGGTCTACCATTTTTCAGGGCTGCGGGAGAATATCTTAAGCTGGTATCCTCTGAAAAAGGCGGATTCCGTTCTGGAGATCGGAGCCGGATGCGGAGCCATTACCGGAATGCTTTGCCGCAAGGCCGGTCATGTGACTTCCGTGGAGCTTTCCAAACGTCGGGCAGATATCAATTATGCGAGAAACAGGGATAAGGAAAATCTGACGATCATGGTTGGAAACCTGAATGACATGACTTTTCCGGAAAAATTCGACTATGTGGTAGTAAACGGTGTGCTGGAGTATGCCATGAGCTTTACCGAGGGAAAAACTCCTTACGAGACATTTCTTCAGCGTATGGGCGCTTATCTGAAGCCGGAGGGAAGACTTCTGATCGCCATTGAGAACAGACTGGGATTGAAGTACTTTGCCGGAGCACCGGAGGATCACACAGATCTTCACTTTTTCGGGATCAATGGATATCCGGGAAATCAGTCTGTGCGCACCTTTTCCAAGAATGAACTGGGAGAGCTGCTGGAAAACAGCGGCTTTCCTTTTCTGCGCTTTTACTACCCGTATCCGGATTATAAATTTCCGACAGAGATTTTTACAGATGAGAGCCTTTATACCAATTCCTACGGAAGAAGCTATCCTGTATACACAGATAAGACAGCAGATCTTTTTGCAGAAAGTGAAGGCGTAAAGGCCTTCGAAAAAGAGAAGATCCTGGACAGCTTTGTGAATTCTTTTCTTGTGGAGGCAGGACGTACCGAAAACCGGAACCCGGAGGAAATCCTTTATGTGAAGCTGAACCAGGAGCGAAAAGAAAAGTTCCGTCTTCTGACCAGAATCGTCCGGGAGAACGGAGAGGTCCGTGCGGAAAAAGAGGCTATGGTGCCCCAGGCTGAGGAATTTGTGGAAAAACTGGAAAAAACCGGAACAGAGAGTACCGGATCCGATAAATACAAGAATCTTCCCTGCAGGGCAGAAAACGGAAAGATCTCTTATCCGCTCCTTACTGGAAAAACTCTTCACCAGGAAATCGCAGAGCTTGCCCAGAAAGAAGATCTTGAAGAGATCAAGGCCCTTCTTAAAAAATTCTATCAGGAATTTTTCGGGGCTCGTCAGGTTGTGGATTACAGGACCGGAGAGTTCCGCGAGGTATTTGGTGATCATCCGGGAAGAGAGGATTACGAATGTGTCTGCCCGGCCAATGTGGACCTGATCTGCAGCAACATCTTTATGGGAGAAAAGGAAAATCAGATCATAGATTATGAGTGGATGTTTGATTTCCCTGTGCCTGTGAATTTTATCATGTGGCGCCTGATCCATGAACTGTATACACATATTTCTGAGCTGCCGTGGTTATGTCATGAGGATGAGATGATGGCGGAGTTTGACATCAGCTATACAGACTATGAGATATTTATGGATTGGACCATGCATTTCGTCTATGAGTATGTGGGCTGTGGTTCTCTGATCCCGTTTGAACAGAAAAAAGTGCCGGTTTCCGTAACAGAGCTGGTGAACAGAGAAAGAGAAAAGCACCAGATGCACAGCAAGCTGTACTATGATCTTGGTGAGGGATTCTGTGAAGAGCATACACTTTATGCAGATGGAAAACTTTCCGGAAACCGTTTCCGGGTAGAGTTTGCGCTTTCCGGTATCAAAGGAATACGAAATCTCCGCTGGAATCCTGCAAACGGTCATTTCCTGAAAGTGAGGATAGAGCGTCTGGATTGTGGATGCAGCGCGGAGCTTGTGCCTCAGGGTGTCCATATGAAAGTGGATAACAGTACCACTGCATTTTTTACCACCGATGGCTTTTATCTTATCGATGTTACGCACCCGGAAAATGTGGACAGGATCGTAATAGAGGGAAAACTTGACTGCCTTGAGCTTCCGGATGTGGAAAAGCTTCTGGCCTTTGAAAAAGAGCGGGAAGTACGCAGAGAACAGGAGCGTGTCAGAAAAGAGGCTGAACGTGCCGCAAAGCAGGCAGCAGAGGAAGCAGCACGTGCGCAGGAAGAGGCCCTTCGTCATCCAGGCAAAAAAGCGCAGGTAAAGAGACTGGTCAAAAAGGTTCTTCGCTATCATACAGAGCCGGCAGCAGTGATGGGAGTGGAGACAACTCCTACCTGTATGGGCAGTGTTGATTTCTTCCATTATGAGAATGGCACCTTAAATGCCATTGGCTGGGCCTTTGATCCGACGTTTGCGTCTATGGGACAGCCAAGGATCGTATTTTATCAGGGAACACAGAAGCTTCAGGAGGCTTCCTGTACTACGATCTACCGTACGGATGTGGCTAATGCCATTGGAAATCCGGATGCGGAAAGTGCCGGATTTTCTTTCCTGGCAACGGTTCTTGCGCCGGCAGAGACTTCTGTTTTCCTGGAATACGGAACCGCAGCGGATACCGGAAGATTCCTTATCGGAAAGATCCCGGGAACCAGGGATCAGAAAGAACTACTGGTATACGCGATCGAAGATCCGAAGAGTATCGGAAATCTCCGCCATTTCAAACAGCGTCATGTACGCAGCACGAGAAAGGCATATCCACAGGCAGTCTATCAGCAGAAGGTGGATGTGATCGTGCCGGTTTACAACGGATTGGAGTATTTTGATGCCTTGTTTTCCGGAATTGAAAAGACAAAGGTTCCTTATCGTCTGATCATCGTAAATGACAAGAGTCCGGATCCTGAGGTAGGAAACTATCTGGAAAAATATGCCGCAGAGCATGACAATGTGGTACTTCTGAATAATGAGACCAATATGGGCTTTCTTCCGTCTGTAAACCGTGGATTAAAGATGGCGGAAAATCATGTGGCTCTTGTAAATACAGATGTGGAGGTTCCGGAAGAGTGGCTGGAGCGCCTGATGCTTCCGATCTTTGCCAAGGAAAACATTGCAACCACTACACCGTTTACCACCTGCGGAACCATCTGCAGCTTCCCGGATTTCTGCCGGGATAACAAACTGTTTGAGGGAATGCCGCTGTGGGAGATCGATGATGAATTCCGCATGATCCGTCCGCAGTATCCGGCTATGCCTACCGGTGTGGGCTTCTGCATGGGTATGAACCTGAAAGCGATCCAGGAGGTTGGCCTTCTGGATGAGGAGAATTTCGGAAAAGGCTACGGTGAGGAGAATGACTGGTGCCAGCGTGCCATAGCTGCAGGCTATGAGAACGTGCATGTGGATAACCTGTTTGTATATCACAAGCATGGTGGAAGCTTCCCGTCTGAGGAAAAGCAGAGACTCCTGAAAGAGCACAGTGAGGCGCTGCTCCGCAAGCATCCGGATTACAACAAGGATACTGCGGATTACTGCAGAAGAGACCCGCTTCGTCCAGTAAGACTCTACGTGGAAATGAAGCTTCTCAACAGGAAGCTGGATGTGCCTACCATTGTGGCCTTTGACCATGATCTTGGCGGCGGCGCAACGGCTTATCTTGTGGAGAAAAGACGTCTGGCTCTGCGGGAAGGATACCGTTTTGTGACCATCCGCTATAATATCGTAAGCAATCGTTTTTACTTTACGTATCAGTATAAGCAGTATGAGATGGAATTTTTTGCAAATGATCTGGAAACTGCCCTTGGTGAGCTGATGCGTGTGGATGAGATCTGGATCAACGAGCTTGTGACCTATCAGAATATTTACGGAACCCTGGAACGTATCCTGCGTCTTAAGAGAGAGCAGGGTGCGAAGCTCCTTATGCTTCTTCATGATTTCTTTGCCCTTTGCCCGGCAGTGAATCTGATCGATGCAGAAGGAAAATACTGTGGTGTTCCATCCTGTGAGGTCTGCGATAAATGTATTCCGGATAACCGCAGCAATGCCTGCACAGAATACGGAACCGGAACGCTCTGGCGTACAAAATTCCGGGAATTTCTGTCAAACTGTGATGAGATCCGTGCATTTTCCGATGATACGGCAAGGCTGTTCAAGCGTGCTTATCCGGATGTATACAATCTCCATGTGATCCCGCATGCACCCCATTACCTTCCGGCAGTGAAAAAAAATAAAAAAACCACAGAGACCTTTAACATTGGTCTTATCGGCGTACTCTGCTACAAAAAAGGCCTGGAGGTTGTGAAGGCGCTTGCAGGATATATCGAAGAGAATGAACTGAATATCCGTCTGAGACTGATCGGTACTTCCGACGAAGAGATCGAAAGTCCGGTATTTTCCCAGACAGGAAGATATACAAGAGAGGAGATCCCAAGACTTACCCTGGAGCAGGATATTGATATGTTCCTGATCCCGTCCGTATGGCCGGAAACCTTCTCCTACACAACCTCGGAGATCATTTCCATGGGATTTCCGGTAGCGGTACTTCCGGTAGGTGCACCTGTAGAACGTGTGAAACGCTATGCCAAGGGCCTTGTCCTAAAAGATGAGAAGCCGGAGAATATTGTGGAAGAGATGATTTCTCTGTGGAAAACTCTCGGCGAAAGTGAGCTCCCTGTGGAAAAACGCAGGCTTCTTTTCGTAGGAGAGGAGATTTCCTTTGCTTCCAGATATCGTGTGGAGCATTTCCGGGAGCAGCTGATCCTTAAAGGCTATGCATCGAAGTTTATCCAGATAGACCAGGCAGAGCAGGAAAAGATCGAGGAATATACAGCGATCGTGATGTACCGCTGCAGCAAGCTGATGGAAGCAGAACTGCTTGCCAACCGGGCGAAAGCAGCCGGAATCCCTGTTTACTATGATGTGGATGACCTGGTATTTAATTACGAAAAAATTTCCGGGCTGCATTTCCTGAAGGGAAGCGAGTACAGTGACTTCCGCACAACTACAGACCGTATCCGCGGATGTATGGGATTCTGCGACGGATATTTTACATCTACGGAGACACTGGCAGGAGAGATCCGGGAAGAATTTCCGGAAAAACCGGTGGTGATCAACCGAAACTGTATGAGTATGGAGATGGAGATCCTGTCTCACGAGGCTGTGGAGCAGACAGACAAGGCTAAAGACCGGATCTATATCGGATATTTAAGTGGTTCCAAAACGCATGATCAGGATTTTGCCCAGGTGGAGGCAGCACTTCTGGAGGTGATGGAGCGCCACCCGGAGGTTTACCTGAAGCTGGTGGGTGTATTGGATGAATCCGGAATGGAACCGGTGCAGAACCGCATCGAGAAGCTTCCGTTTATGGACTGGAGACAGCTGCCTGCCGTGATCGCAGGACTTGATATCAATCTGATGCCACTGGAGAACAGCCTGTTCCACTGGTGCAAATCCGAGAATAAGTGGACAGAGGCTGCCCTTGTAAAGGTTCCGAGTGTCATGAGCCGTAACTGTGAGATGGAATACGTGGTCGAAAACGGAAAAGATGGCTGGATGTGCACCACAAAAGAAGAGTGGGTCAATGCCCTGGAAGCTCTGGTTACTGATGAGAAGGCCAGAAAAGCCATGGGTGAGGCTGCACATCAGAAGGTTATGGAACATTACCTTACAGTAAATACCGGAAAGGATGCAATGGAGGAATTGTTATGCAGCGAGAGCTATACGAAGTAGAAAAGGACAGGTTTGACCTGAAGGACAGTTCTCTGTATCACCTTCAGGGAACCTGGCCGAAGGATCATAAGCCGGAAGCCGTTCTTGACGGGGAAAAGCTTCCGGCAGCCATCAGTGCCCAGGAGCGTGTCAGCGCCCTGGAGCGCTTTAAGGATCTGGATCTGGTAAACGGAGAACGTGTGCAGATGGAAATCTGCCTGCCGGATCTGGAGGGCAAAAAGAAGCTTGTTGTTTATGCGGTAAAGGGTGAAAAACGTGTCCGGTGGTTTTCTGTTCCTGCAGCACAGCTTTACAGGAAACAGGGAAAACCGCAGTACTTTATTGAGAGCATCGAGGTGGAGGCCGGGGAAAAGATCTGCCGTGTCCGTGGCTGGGCAGCCTTTAACAGCCCCCTGACCATACGCCTGGAGGATCGCAGCCGGAAGGAAATCCCCTGCGAGATCACCAGACTGAAACGTGTGGATGTACAGAATCAGTACCAGGAAACAGAAATCGATGAGAAGAGCGGTTTTTTCTTTGAATTCCATTATGACAGTGTGAAGGAATTCTACATTGTATTTGAGGCAGGCAATGTGCGGACGCTTCGTCTGGTACATCTGCAGCCACAGAAGCGCCTTGCGGAGAAAGCTGCGGTATATTTCCGTAAGGGAAGCCGTTACATGAAGCTTCACGGGGCAGCAGCCCTTACCGGAAAGGTATTTGGAAAGGTGCTGGACCGTAAAAACCGTCCGGTGGATTATTCCAAATGGATCGTGAAGCATCTGCCGGACAAGGCAGAGCTTGCAGAAGAAAGAAAAACGAAATTTTCCAGGAATCCAAAATTCAGTATTGTGATCCCGCTTTACAAAACACCGGAAAAATATCTACAGCAGCTGGTAGATTCCATAGAAGCCCAGACCTACGGGAACTGGGAGCTTTGTCTTTCCGACGGAAGCGGAGCAGATTCTCCTCTTACCGATTATCTGAACAGGCTGGAAAAAAGTGATGACAGGATCCGTGTGATCCGCAACGACCAGGCACTTCAGATCGCAGAGAATACCAATGCGGCCATGAAAGCGGCAACAGGAGATTTTATCGTGTTTGCAGATCATGATGATGAGCTGACGCCGGACGCCTTGTTCCGGTGTGTGAAAGCGCTGAATGAGGATCCGGAGCTTAAGGTTCTGTATTCCGATGAAGATAAGATGTCCATGGACGGGCACAAATTCTTTCAGCCGCATTTCAAACCGGACTTCAATATTGATCTTTTGTGTACAGTAAACTACATCTGTCATCTTTTTGTCGTAAAAAAAGAGATCGTGGATCAGATCGGAATGCTGAAAAAGGAATTTGACGGTGCACAGGATTATGATTTTGTGTTCCGCTGTGTGGAAGCTGCGGGAAGAGAGCAGATCCATCATATCCCCAGGATCCTTTATCACTGGAGATGCCATGAGGATTCCACAGCAGAGAATCCGGAAAGCAAGATGTATGCCTTTGATGCAGGAGCACGTGCCATCAAGGCTCATTATGACAGGCTCGGAGTTCCGGTGGAAATCGAAAAGGGTGAATATCTTGGACTTTACCGTACAAAATTCCTCTGGGAGGAAAAACCGCTGATCTCCATCATCATCCCAAACAAGGATCACATCGATGATCTGAAGAGATGTATTGATTCCATCGAAGAAAAGGCAACTTACCGCAATTATGAGTATGTGATCGTGGAGAATAACAGTACGGAGGATGAGACCTTTGCTTACTATAAAGAGCTGGAAGCATCCAATCCGAAAGCCCATGTGGTGTACTGGGATGGTATTTTCAACTATTCTGCCATCAATAATTTCGGAGCTGCTCATGCTAAGGGTGACTATCTGCTTCTTCTCAACAATGATACGGAGATCATCAGCCCGGACTGTCTGGAGCAGCTTTTGGGATACTGTATGAGACCGGATGTGGGAGCTGTAGGAGCGCGGCTCTATTATGAGGATGATACCGTGCAGCATGCAGGAGTAGTCGTTGGCTTCGGCGGTATTGCGGGACACTGCTTTGTGCAGCAGAAGAGAGACGCTACCGGATACTGCCACAGGATCATCTGTGCCCAGGATTACAGCGCTGTAACCGCAGCCTGCATGATGGTGAAGCGTGAGGCCTTTGATAAGGTTCACGGATTAAGTGAGGAATTTCAGGTTGCCTTTAATGACATAGATTTTTGCCTTCGTCTGGGAAAAGCCGGATATCTGGTTGTATACAATCCTTATGCGGAGCTTTATCACTATGAATCCAAATCCAGAGGTCTTGAGGATACACCGGAGAAGGTGGCAAGATTTAACCGCGAGATCGCTTCCTTTGAGAAGCACTGGCCGGAGATCCTCCGTGACGGAGATCCTTACTATAATCCGAACCTTACACTGGAGAGCCAGGATTTCTCTCTGAAGCGGATATAGGAGGTTATATTTTGGAAAAGAAAAAAATCTGGAAGGATGAGAGAGTTCAGGCAGGGGTTCTTGTCCTGGCAGCATTTCTGCTCCTGACTGCATGGGCGTTTATGCAGCCCCTGGGGGCAGGCCCCGATGAAAAAATGCGCTACATGGTGGCACAGTATCTTCATGAGCATCCGGGAAAGCTGCCTCTTGGAGATGAGCCAACCATCCGTGATGCGACATGGGGGATTTCCTATGCCTATTATCCGATCCTTTCCTATATGGTATCTGCTGTATTTATGGGGATCGCAGGTTTGTTCCATGCATCTGCAGACGGATTACTCCATGCGGCGAGGATGGCAGATGTGCTCTTTGTGACTGGAGCGGTATATTTTGTGGTGAAAGCATCCGGAAAGCTTTTTCCGAAAGAGGGAAGATGGCTGTTTGCCGCACTGGCAGGCTTTATGCCGCAGGCATTGTTTCTGGGAACTTATGTAAACACGGATTCCCTGGCGCTTTTATCCATGGCGATGATCCTGTATTCCTGGTCCTGTTATCTGGAAGCGAGAGACTGGAGCTTCAGAAATTCGATCCTTCTGGCTGTTGGAATGGCAGTCTGTGCACTGTCCTACTATAATGCCTACGGATGGATCTTATGCAGCTTCCTGTTTTTCTGCCTGACAGTCCTTCTGTGCAGGGAAGAGCCGGTAAAACAGAGAGTTGCATTTCTGTTCCGGAGAGGGATCGTGATCGCGGCAGTAACCCTTGCTTTATGCGGCTGGTGGTTTATACGAAATGCCGTTCTCTATGACGGAGATCTTATCGGAAGAAAAGCCTGTGCACAGTGTGCGGAAAAATATGCGGCTGTTGATTACAGACCGTCCAGATACCCTACACCGGAGAAGCTGAACTGGTCATGGAAGGATATCCTTCTGTATCAGGACCCGGGCTGGCAGCATAACTGGCTGCTGACAGTTCTGGTAAGCTTTATCGGAACCTTTGGCCTGATGCAGATCTATATGCCTTATAGTGTGAGCAAGGCATATTTCCTGTTCTTTGGAATGGGTGGGATCGGTATTTTGACCATGCTGGGAATATTTTATCCGAAGAAACGTACTGTGGTAAAAGAACGAAAAGCAGCAGGAAGTGAAAAGCTGAAGATAAAAACAATAACCGTGTACGATAAATGGGACAGAAAAGGGATCTTTCATCTGCTGCTGATCCTTCTGATCCTGATCCCTGTGGGTCTGTTTATGTATTATGTATATTATAGTGACAACCAGGCACAGGGACGTTATATCATGCCGGCACTGTATCCGGCCATGTATTTTGTGACAGCCGGCTGGAATCGTCTGCTTGAGCGTTTTGTAAAAAAAGAAAATATCAGAATGTGGATATACCGGGTCCTGACAGCACTTCTGGTTGCTTCGCCGTTTTTATGCTATATCTTCCTGGTAGTTCCGTTTTATGGCTGACACCCAGATGGTGAGATGGCAGAAAAAAATCCCTTCTATGTATCCGGATATGACCGGTACATAGGAGGGATTTTTTAATTCTGAAGTATATCCGCCTGGGAACCAAGATCAGGAACGGATGATCCGGATCATGCGCCACAGCAGAAGGATAAGGAGCAGGATGCCCACACCGCCAATGGCAAAATACGGGATCTGGGATCTGGATTCGGAATAAGCTTTTGCAGAATCCATGTTTTCATCATTTTCCAGTACATCGGAGGAGCTTTCCTGTGAGGGATCCTCGACAACTGCAGTTCCCACCTGAGTTCCGCCAAAGGAATAGATGCGTAAGATCTGACCATCAGATTCCGTATCTTCTGTAGTCAGGTCGTCTGCGGTCGCACCGGATGGAACCATTACAGTGCCGCCGGACAGGATGTGAAAATCATCCTCGCTGAGATCCAGAAGCTGGAAATTGGAAAAACCGTAATCCAGAAGTGAGATTGCTTCGTTGGCTGTCTGACCGGTCGCTCCGTTCATGACTACTGCGATCAGAGTAGTACCGTTTCGCTGTGCAGCTGTGACAAGAACGCTTCCGGAAGCAGTGGTGGTACTTTCACGACCGCCGATACATCCTTCATAATAGGAAGCGGATGCAGGATCTGTCATGGTAAAAGAGCTTGTCAGGTTACGGGTACCGCCGGAAACATTGGTAGCCGGGATCGTATAGGAGGTGGCTCCGGAGATGGTGCGGAAGCTGTCATTACGGATAGCCGCCTGCATGATCAGAGCCAGATCATGTGCTGTGGTATGCTGGTTGTCATCCGGGAGACCGGTAGGATTGGTGAATACCGTATTGGTACATCCTAGCTCCTTGGCACGGTCGTTCATTTTCTGGACAAAGGCATCCACAGATCCGCCGATCTGTTCTGCGACCTGGAGAGCAATGTCATTGGCAGAGGCCAGCATCAGAGCATAAAGGCATTGCTCCATGGTAAATACCTCTCCGAGCTGTGAGGAAATATGAGCGCCTCCGTCTGTAACACCGGATACACCGGTTTCTGTCATGGTAACCTGATCGTCAAGCTGGCTGTTCTCCAGTGCCAGAAGACAGGTCATGATCTTAACTGCGCCGGCCGGAGAAAGCGTGGTGTCCATATCCTTGGCATAGAGGATCGTATCGGAAGTATCTTCCATGATCAGAGCAGATGCGGAAGTGATCTCAGGCCCCTGAGGCCAGCCGCTGATCCCATTGGTGGTAATACCGGAGGATGCAGCAACAGCGGTTCCTTCTGTGGCGAAAACTGGAGTCTGGAACACCATGGAAGCGGAGATCCCAATAGCCAGAAGCGCTGTGGTTATTCTTGATTTTTTCATGATAAATGGTACTCCTGTATAAAAAATAATTCTTATGTAAGCAATACATACGTAAGCTCAGTATAACACATTTCCTCTCTTCCTTGCAAAAAAAATGATGGAATGGTAAAATATGTTCATCAAACTGTTACTGAGAACAGAGTGAACAGTAACATCAAACTGAGTAATACGGAGATAATATATGAGTAAAGATGATTCTACAGGAAAGATCCAATGGGACAGACTTATAAAGAAGCTTTCCCCCTATACAGTACAGAAGGGCTTAAGATACCTGAAGCATTATGGCCTGAAAGAGTTCTGGATCCGGCTTCATGAGCGTTTTGAACCGGAAGAGGTTCCTTACGGACCATGGTATGAGGCATACAGACCTGACGAGGAAACACTGGAGAAGCAGCGGAAACGCAAATTTCCGGATGGGCCGTTGATCAGCATTGTGGTACCTGCATATCTGACACCGGAGCGTTTTTTAAGACAGATGCTGGACTCTCTCCTTGCACAGACATATGAGAACTGGGAGCTGTGTCTGGCAAACGGAAGCCCGGAGGATCCAGACATGCAGACTGTGCTGAGATCCTATGCAGAGATGGACAGGAGGATCCGCTATCAGGATCTGAAAGAGAATCTTGGCATTGCAGAAAATACAAACGCGGCTTTTGCCATGGCAGAGGGTGATTTTATCGCACTTCTGGATCATGATGATCTGCTGGCACCTAATGCATTGTATGAGATCGCGGCGGCACTGGAGGAGCATCCAGAGGCGGATGTGATCTATACAGATGAGGATAAGGTCACGACAGATCTTTCTGAACATTTTCAGCCCCATCTGAAACCGGACTTTAACCTGGATCTTTTAAGATCCAATAATTATATCTGCCATTTTCTGGTGGTAAGACGTTCCGTAGTGCAGACAGTGGGCGGATTCCGCCGGGAATTTGACGGCGCCCAGGATTATGATTTCATTTTCCGCTGTGTGGAGCAGGCCAGGGAAGTGGTCCATGTACCGGAGATCCTTTATCACTGGAGGACCCACAAATCCTCCACAGCAGATAATCCGGCAAGCAAGATGTATGCTTTTGAAGCCGGCAGACGTGCCATTGAGGGGAATCTCAAACGGACCGGAACTCCGGGAACCGTGGAGCATACTCCGGATTTTGGATTTTACCGTGTGAAGTATCCGGTGCAGGGAGAACCTCTGGTTTCTGTTATCATTCCGAACCGTGAGGAGAAAGAAACGCTTCAGGCCTGCGTGGAATCCATTTTTGAAAAAACTGCCTATAAAAATTACGAGATCATCATTGTGGAGAATAACAGCAGCTCCGAAGAGATCTTCCGGTATTACAGAAAGCTTTCGGAGGATCCCAGGGTCCATCTGATCCGCTGGAAAAAAGGCTTCAACTATTCTGCCATCAACAATTTCGGGGTGCGCCATGCCAAAGGAGATTACCTGCTTTTTCTGAATAATGACGTAAAGGTCATCGATCCGGACTGGATGTCAGAGATGCTGAGCGTGTGCCAGCGTAAGGAAACAGGTGCAGTTGGCGTCAAGCTGATCTATCCGGACAACACCATTCAGCATGCAGGCTGCGTGGTGGGAATGGGCGGAATTGCCGGGAACATGTTTGTGAATATGCCGGCAGAGCGTACCGGATATCTCCATAAGGCCTCTCTTCTGCAGGATATGAGCTGTGTGACTGCAGCATGTATGATGATGAAGAAGGAAGTTTTTCTGGAGGCAGGAGGCTTTACGGAAGAGCTTGCAGTTGCGTTTAATGATGTGGATCTCTGTCTGAAGGTGCGAAGCCACGGCCATCTGATCGTCTATGATCCGTATGTGAAGCTCTATCATTACGAATCCAAGTCAAGAGGCACTGAGGACAGCGAGGAAAAGGTCCGCCGTTTCCAGACAGAGATCGAATACATGCGCTGTCACTGGCTGGATATCCTGAAAAAAGGAGATCCATACTATAACAAAAATCTTTCTTTAACCAAATGGAATTATTCCCTGAAGCCCCTTCCGGGAATGGGAAAGAAGAAGGGATAAAGCAATGCAGGAAGTATCAGTAGTCATACCAAACTTTAACGGAATGGCATATCTGGATGGTGTTCTTTCCAGTCTTGAAAGACAGACTATCCGTAATTTTGAGGTTATACTAGTGGATAATGGTTCCACTGATGGCAGCTGTGCGTTTGTTTCGGCGGAATATCCATGGGTACACATGATACAGCTTCCGGAGAATTACGGCTTCAGTAGAGCCGTCAATGAAGGGATCCATGCGGCACGTTCCCCATATGTGCTGCTTCTGAACAATGATACGGAAGCGGAACCGGATTTCCTGGAGGAGATGGTTGCTGCCCTGCGCAGACATAAGAAGGCATTTTCCTGTCAGGCAAAGATGATCCAGCTTCATGACAGGGACAAGATGGATGATGCCGGAAATTATTACTGTGCCCTTGGCTGGGCTTTTGCCAGGGGAAAAGGCAAGGATATCCGCCATTATGACCGAGAGCAGAAGATTTTTTCCACCTGTGCGGGAGCTGCGATCTACCGTAAGAAATTTATTGACAGGATCGGAGATTTTGATGAGGAGCATTTTGCTTATCTGGAGGATCTGGATATCGGCTATCGTGCCAGGATCTGCGGTTATCAGAACTGGTATGCTCCAAAAGCGAAGGTTTATCATGTAGGAAGCGGCACCAGCGGCTCCAGATATAATCAGTTTAAGATCCGGTATTCTTCCAGAAACAATATTTATCTTATCTATAAGAATATGCCGTTTCTCCAGATCGTGCTGAACCTTCCGTTTTTTCTGGTGGGATTCGGTGCGAAGATCCTGTTTTTTGCGTCCAAGGGATTCGGACGTGAGTACCTTGCAGGCATCAAAAACGGCTTTCAGATCAGCCGCAAAAACAAAAAAGTCAGATTTTCCATGAGGAATCTTCCGCGTTATATACAGCTCCAGTTTGAACTCTGGATCAACATTTTTAGGCGTTTTGCCGGTTAAGACATCATATTTTCACAGAATTTTTATATTTCGGAGGGAAGATTTTATTGCTTTTGAGTTTCATCTATTATAAGATAAAAGCAATGAACTTAAATGAGGTGGCGGAAATTGATTAAAGACAACCAGAAAAATTTCAGTCGTCTCCATATGCTGATCGATGTATTTGTGATCGCGGCCTCCTATGCCCTGGCCTGGTTGATCCGTTTTCAGGGAATTTTTGAACATTCGGCGGTCCAGTCCAAGACCGTCCAGGAATATATGTTTATGCTGATATTCATTATTCCGGGATATTTACTTCTTTATCAGGCCTTTGATCTTTATACACCGATGCGAATGCAGGGGCGTCGTCTCGTACTTGCCGGAATTGTGAAGGCAAATGCGTTAGGGCTCCTTATCATCATGTTTGCACTTTACAATTTTAAAGAGCTGGACTATTCCCGTCTTACTCTGGTTTCTTTCTGTGTGATCAATATCGTCCTGGAATGGTTTGTGCGTATGGTCATATTTTACATTCTCCGGGATATGCGCAAAAAAGGAATGAACCAGAAACAGGTGCTGCTGGTAGGATACAGCCGTGCTGCCGAGGAATATGTAGACAGGATCCTGCAGAATCCGCAATGGGGATACGTGATCAGGGGCATACTGGATGACAATGTGCCGGCAGGCACTACTTATAAGGGCGTTAAGGTGATCGGTCGAATCGCCAATCTGATGATCATCCTTCCATCCAGTCGTCTGGATGAGATAGCCATTACCCTGGGCTTAAGTGAGTATTATCGTCTGGAAGAGATCGTTGCACTCTGTGAAAAATCCGGCGTGCACACAAAATTTATTCCGGATTATAATAATATTATTCCGACCAAACCATATACAGAAGATATTCTCGGGCTTCCGGTGATCAATATCCGGTATGTGCCCCTGAGCAACACGTTTAATGCACTGATCAAGAGATCTATGGATATTGCAGGCGCGATCGTTGCGATCATTGTGTCCTCACCAGTGATGCTGGTGTTGTGTATGCTGATCAAGCTGACTTCGCCGGGACCGCTGATCTATAAGCAGGAACGTGTCGGGCTTCACAATCAGACTTTCCGGATGTATAAATTCCGTTCCATGGAGATCCAGAAAGAATCAGAAGAAAAAAAGGCGTGGACAGTAAAGAACGATCCAAGAGTTACCGGAATCGGTAAATTTATGCGTCATACCAGTCTGGATGAGCTTCCACAGCTTTTTAACATTCTGAAGGGTGAGATGAGTCTTGTGGGACCAAGACCGGAGCGGCCGTTTTTTGTAGAAAAGTTTAGGGAGGAGATACCACGTTATATGGTCAAGCACCAGGTGCGGCCGGGTCTTACCGGGTGGGCACAGGTAAATGGCTATCGTGGAGATACTTCTATCAGAAAAAGGATAGAGTGTGATCTGTATTATATCGAAAACTGGTCTGTGGGATTTGATATAAAGATCATGTTTCTTACCATATTCAAAGGATTTATTAATAAGAACGCATACTAAAAAGGGGAAAAGGAAAAGATGTCAAAACCTCGGAAAAAAAGCAAGAAGATTTTATTTATCCTGGAGATCGTCGTACTGCTCCTGTTTATCGGAGGTCTGTTCGTTTATGGTCAGATCTCAGCCAAACTGGATAAGATCGACATCCAGGAAACAGATCTTGCAGACCAGGATATTGTAACCAATGATCAGGCACCGCAGATGACGGGATATACCACCTATGCACTGTTCGGACTGGACCACAGAAGCAAGAATGAGAAGCTGAATACAGAGAACAGTGATACCATCATCATTGCGAGTATCAACAATGATACGAAGGCAGTCAAACTTGTGTCTGTCTATAGAGATACCCTTCTCAATGTAAAGGATGATACCTATTCCAAAGCCAATTCGGCATATGCATTTGGCGGACCGACCAACGCGGTTTCCATGCTGAATACGAATCTGGATCTGAATATCACAGATTATGTTGCCATTGATTTTAATGCGCTGGTAACTGTGGTAGACTGTCTCGGAGGATTGGACATCCCTCTTTCCTATGCGGAGATCGTTCATATGAACAATTACTGTGTGGAGACATCAGAGGAAACCGGAAAGAGCTACACACCGATCGAACTGCCGGATCCGAAGCCGGAGGATGAGGAAGCAATCGTAGATACCTATCATCTTAATGGTGTACAGGCTACCTCCTACTGCCGTATCCGTTATACTGCAAGTCTTGATATGGGACGTACCGAGAGACAGAGACGAGTGATCCAGATGATCGTAGATAAGGCGAAAAAGGCAGGACTTTCCACTATCTTTGATATTATGGATCAGGTATTCCCGATGGTCAAAACTTCTGTTTCCAAAACAGAGATCCTGAAGATGATCCCGGCTATGATCGGCTACAGTATTGATGAAACTACAGGCTTCCCCAACGATTATAAATTTGCCCAGGTAAAGGGCAGCGTTATCGTACCTACCACACTGGAATCCAATGTTCTGAAGATGCATCAGTTTCTGTATGGAGACACCAGTTACACTCCGACGCAGGATGTACTCAACAGAAGTGCCCAGATTACAAATATCGCAGGCGGAGGCGACGTGCAGGACACTGCACCTGCGGTGACAGATACACCGAATGACGCAACGGATGATTCGTACACGTGGCAGGGAGATACATCCACAGATTACAGCAGTACGGACACAAGTGATGATGCTGATTACAGCACAGACACAGATTATGATTCGGATTACTCCGGAGACGATTACAGCACAGATACGGATTATTCCGGAGACGATTACAGCACAGATACGGACTATTCCGGAGGCGATTCCGATACGGATTATAACGATTATACCGACGGAGAAGATGATTCGGAGAATGAATAAAACATCAAAATAAGCAACCAGCAGAAGGGACCATCCAGTAACGGGTGGTCCTTTCTGGACAGGAGACAAATATGAAAACATTAAAAACAGACGTGATCATCCCGGCATACCGTCCGGGAGAAGAATTTGAAAAACTGCTGGAAAGACTCAGCGCACAGAAATATCCTATCAATAAGATCCTTGTCATGAATACAGAAAAGAAATTCTGGAAAGAGACCTGGGAACAGGAATATCCGCTTGTGGAAGTCCAGCATCTTACAAAAGAAGAATTTGACCATGGCGGTACCAGAAGGCAGGCGGCAGAGCTTTCGGATGCGGAGATCCTTGTATTTATGACACAGGATGCAATGCCGGCAGACAGGGAACTGATCGGAGCACTGGTAGGAGCTCTTGCAGAGAATCCACAGGCAGGAGCCGCTTATGCGCGTCAGCTTCCAAAAAAGGACTGCAGATTTCTGGAAAAATATACCCGCTCCTTTAATTATCCGGAACAGTCCTGTCTGAAAACGGAAAAAGATGTACAGACCTACGGGATCAAAACATATTTCTGCTCCAACGTCTGTGCTGCTTATGATCACAGGATCTATGATGAGATTGGTGGATTTCCGGAGCATGCTATTTTTAATGAAGATATGATCTATGCAGGCTGGATGGTAAAAAAAGGCTATGGAGTTGCCTATGTATCAGAAGCGCGTGTATATCATTCTCACAATTACACCTGTATGCAGCAGTTCCACAGGAATTTTGATCTGGGAGTTTCCCAGGCGGAGCATCCGGAGGTTTTTGAAGGAGTGCCTTCCGAAGGTGAGGGCATCCGGCTGGTAAAAAAAAGCATGGCATATCTTCTAAAAACAGGCCACATATGGCTGATCCCCGGACTGTTTTTGCAAAGTGTCTCCAAATACGCCGGATATTTTCTCGGAAAACGATACAAAAAGCTCCCTGAAAAAATGATCCGATCCTGCACCATGAATCCGGAATACTGGAAAAAGAACAAATAAGAGCAGGTCACGGTTTTTTAAAAGAGATATCACAGTTTAAACACAATTCCCTGTTAAACTGTCTTTTATAAGAGAAATAAATGTTACTGAGAACGGAGTGAGCAGTAACAGATACATGCATCAGATAACATAGAAGGGAGCACCAGAGGCATGAGTGAAGAGAATAAATGGGGGACAGGCTTGCCGGATGAGGATAAGAATGCTTCGGCAGAACAGAAACCGCTGACGCATCCTTATTCTGAGGGACGCAGGATGCAGGAGAGCAGACAGGACAGCGATGCAGGTGCCGGACAGAGTGAAGGCATTTCGCAGGAGAAACCAAAATACGGACATTATGAGGTGCACCAGCCTCAGGCCGGTAATTATGCCGGTGGAAATATACCGCCCAAAAAGCCACGGAAAAAGAGAGATTTTTCAGGCAACAACAGCTTTGGAAAGAAAGCAGCCACTGCGGTGGCACTGGCTGTGATCTTTGGGCTGGTAGCCGGAGTAGTTTTTCAGGGTGTGAATATTGCAGCAGATAAATACAGAGGAAATGACAGCAGTACAACGATCGGAAAGACAGAAACAGTTACCGGAACAGAGGATAGTACTGACAGTAGCTCTGCGGATTCTACTGTGAAGGATATTGTGGCAGAGAGTGGTACAGTGGCCGGTGTAGCCCAGGCAACCATGTCTTCTATCGTTGCCATTACATCTGTCAGTGTGCAGGAGATCCCAAGCTTTTTCGGATATGGAACGAGGCAGTATCAGAGCGCAGGAAGTGGTTCCGGTATTATTGTAGGAGAAAATGACAGCGAGCTTCTCATTGCGACTAACAACCATGTGGTATCTGGAGCGACTACACTTACTGTGTGCTTTGCAGGCAGTGATGTGGTAGGAGCGGAAGAAGAAACCCAGGCTATGGCAAGCAGCTCCGATGGAGATGCGGATGTGGATAACGCAGTTTCTGCCAAGATCAAAGGTACCGATGAAGAGAATGATCTGGCAGTGGTGGCAGTGGAGAAATCCGATATTCCGGATGAGACCATGGATGAGATCAAGATCGCACAGATGGGAAGCTCGGACGATCTTGTAGTCGGTGAGCAGGTGGTTGCCATTGGCAATGCACTGGGCTATGGACAGTCAGTTACCTCCGGATGGATAAGTGCCCTTAACAGAAGCATCGGTACAGAGGACGGAGAAGCCAGCGGACTGATCCAGACTGATGCAGCGATCAATCCCGGAAACAGTGGCGGTGCACTTCTGAACATGAACGGTGAAGTGATCGGTATCAATGCGGCCAAGTATGCAGACAGTCAGGTGGAAGGCATGGGATATGCCATTCCGATCTCCAAGGCAGAGCCGATCCTGGAAGAACTGATGAACCGCGAAACCAGAGATAAGGTGGAAGATTCTTCCAAGGTAGGATATATGGGAGTCAAGGCTGCCGATCTTACAACAGAAGCCATCCAGATGTATAATATGCCGGCAGGTGCTTTTATTACTGAGGTAACGGAAGGTGGCGCAGCAGATAATGCAGGGATCAAAAAAGGCGATATCATTGTGAAGCTGGATGGACAGAAGGTAAGCGGCAAGGATGACCTTGTTGATAAGCTGCAGTATTATGAGGCAGGAGAAACCATCGAAGTGGTGATCTCCAGAGCGAACAGCGGAGAGTACAAGGAACAGACGGTTGAAGTGACCCTCGGAAGCAAACCCTCTTCTGACAAATAAAAGAAAATACAGGATAACCATTTATAAACCGGGGAGCTGCATGTTCTTATGCAGCTCCCCGGTTTATAAAAACTTAATTTGATACAGCGGGATTATGTGCTATAATATGCATAATAAAAACCAGAAAGGAAATGTTATGGCAGATCAGTTTGATAATAATAAAGACAATGACCAGGAGCAGAAATACGAGAAATTCTGTTTTTTATGCCGCAGACCGGAGAGTCAGGCAGGGAAGATGATCGACCTTCCTAATCATATACATATCTGTGCGGATTGCATGCAGAAAAGCTTTGATACTATGAACACCCAGATGAACAATGGAAATTATTCCGATCTTTTTAACATGCCGAATGTGAGCATGATCGATCTGGGCAGTTTCCAGAATCCCGGAAACCAGGCGAAGAAGATCAAGAAAAAATCAGAGACTCCGAAGCCGGTGATCAATCTCAAAGATATTCCTGCACCACATAAGATCAAAGCAACTCTGGATGAATATGTGATCGGACAGGAATATGCCAAGAAGGTAATGTCTGTAGGTGTATACAACCATTATAAAAGAGTTGCCACAGATACCATGGATGATATTGAGATCGAGAAATCCAATATGCTGATGATCGGACCTACAGGCTGCGGTAAGACTTATCTGGTGAAGATGCTTGCCAGACTTCTTCAGGTACCGCTTGCCATTGCAGATGCCACATCTCTTACAGAGGCCGGTTATATCGGTGATGATATCGAGAGCGTAGTATCCAAGCTGCTTGCAGCTGCAGATAATGATGTGGAGAAGGCAGAGCACGGGATCATTTTCATCGATGAGATCGATAAGATCGCAAAGAAGAAGAATACCAACCAGAGAGATGTCAGCGGAGAGGCTGTCCAGCAGGGACTTCTGAAACTTCTGGAGGGAAGTGAAGTGGAAGTTCCGGTAGGTGCTACCAGCAAGAATGCCATGGTACCTATGGTGACTGTAAATACAAGGAACATTCTGTTTATCTGTGGCGGTGCGTTCCCGGATCTTGAGAATATCATCAAAGAAAGACTGAATAAACAGGCGTCTATCGGATTTTATGCAGATCTGAAGGACAAATATGATGATGATCCGCATGTGCTGGAGAAAGTAACGGTAGATGATCTCCGTGCATTTGGAATGATCCCGGAATTTATCGGTCGTCTTCCGATCATCTTTACCCTGAACGGGCTGACGGAAGATATGCTTGTGAAGATCCTCAAGGAGCCGAAGAATGCTATTCTGAAACAGTACAAGAAGCTTCTGGCACTGGATGAAGTAAAACTGGAGTTTGAGGACGGTGCCTTACATGCCATTGCCCGTAAGGCATTGGAACGCCATACAGGAGCCAGAGCTCTCCGGGCTATCCTGGAGGAATATATGCTGGATATCATGTATGAGATCCCGAAGGATGACAATATCGGTGAGGTCGTGATCACAGAGGGATACATTCAGGGCAACGGAGGTCCGAAGATCCTTATGCGTGGACAGGAGATCCCGGCACTGGAAGGATAAGAAACAAGAAGATTCTTTAATATATAAAGGAGCGTGACAGATATGGCAAAAAGCAGTTTTTGGGATGATCTGGGAAACACACTGACAAGAAAGGCAAAGGGCTTAAGTTCCAGAGCAGAGAATCTCTATGAGATCCAGAAGATCCGTAACAAGCTCTCTGCACAGGAGCGTATGACCGAAAAGCTGATGATGGATATCGGAAAGATGATCTATACACGTTATGAGCAGGGAGAAGCCGTTGACGGTGAGACGGGAGCTATCTGCGAGGAAATCAGCCAGCACATGCTGGAGGCGGATCACTACAGAGATGCGATCGCTGCCAGTAAAGGGGAGAAGTTCTGCCCGGCCTGCCATAAGGCGGTGATGCGGGAGGCCAGCTTCTGTCCGTATTGCGGAGCGGCGTGTCCTACAGCGGAGCTGGAAGAGAAAGCTGCCGATGTGATCGAGCAGGCAGATGAGGAGCTTGAAGAGGCTGCTGAGGCAGAGGTGACAGAAGTACCGGAGACAGAAGCGGAAGAAAACGCAGAAGCTACAGAAGTGGTAGCAGATCCGGAAGAGACAGTAGAAGCGTCAGAAGTAGTAGAAACAGCAGAAACCGCAGAAGCGTCAGAAACAGAAACATCAGGATCAGATCCGGAATTGGAAGAGGAAAGAACGGAAGTGGGATCTGCAGAAACAGAGGGGCCTGCGGCTGATCCGGAAAATACAGAAACAATAGAAGAAAAAACAGAATAACCATAAGCATATAAGGCAGGCTTTCCCCAGTGGGAGCCTGCCTGAATATTATGCAGACCACAGAAATAAGGAGGGGGAATAATGTTGTGGAATTTACTGACGGCGGGAATCTTTGGTACAGACTATTATATAAAGAAAAAAATCAACACATCGGAAAAGAAAGATCTGAAGGAAAAGTGCCTGGGAGGCAGACTGATCGTAAGAAATTGCCATAATCATGGGATGATGCTTGGAATATTAAAAAACAAAGATAAAGAATTCCTGAGAGATCTTGCATCTATGGTGCTGGGCGGTGCAATCTGGGAGTATATACGTACTTTCGGAGAAAAAGGCACACGCATATCCAAGCTTGGGCTTTCCATGATCCTGGGCGGCGGTCTGAATAATTATACGGAACGTCGCAGAAAGGGATACGTCACGGATTATGTGAGCCTGAATGTGGAAAATCCGAAGCTTAAGAAGGTCGTATTTAATATTTCGGATCTTTTCATATTTACAGGTGCGCTTCTCTGGGGCGGGAGCGAGATCTTTTCTGAAAAAGAAAAATAAATAAAAAAACAGAAAAGAACGACAGGAAAATCTCGTTTTCCTCTCGTCCCTTTACGTGGTATCAGTATAGGCAAAAAGGACCGGCAGGCCTATACCCCGTCGGTCCTCTTTTTTCGCAAAGGATGCGCGAATTACAGTTCGATGTCCGTATCAGTCAAGCGGCGAAGCGCTTCACGGTACTTGTCGGACGTCTTTTCGACGATGTCGTCAGGCACCTTCGGCGCAGGAGGCGTCTTGTCCCACGGCTGAGCTTCGAGCCAGTCTCGGATGAACTGCTTGTCAAAGCTCGGAGGCGAAACACCCACGGTGTACTGGTCAGCCGGCCAGAAGCGGCTGGAGTCAGGCGTGCAGACTTCGTCCATGAGGCGGATATTGCCTTCAGCGTCCAAACCGAATTCGAACTTCGTGTCAGCAATGATGATGCCCTTCGTGGCTGCGTATTCTGATGCACGACGATAGAGTTCAAGCGTCGCATCGCGCAACTTCACGGCGATATCTTCACCGTACATTTCAACGACACGTTCAAAGGACACGTTTTCGTCGTGGGTACCGACTTCAGCTTTAGCGGCCGGCGTGAAGATCGGTTCGGGCAACTTCTGCCCCATCTTGAGGCCTTCAGGCAACTTGATGCCGCAAACGCAACCCGTTTCGCAGTAGTCTTTCCAACCACCGCCGATAATGTAACCGCGGGCAACGCATTCAACCAAAATCGGCTTGAGGCGCATAGCAACCACGGAACGACCACGTACGAGCGGAACTTCTTCAGGAGCCACGACGGATTCAGGATCGATACCCGTCAGATGGTTCGGCATCACACCGTCCAATTCCTTGAACCAGAAATCCGTGATAGAGGTAAGCACCTTGCCCTTGCCCGGAATCGGGTCGTCAAGAATGACGTCAAAGGCGGAAATGCGGTCACTAGCGACGATGAGCAACTTGTCATCACCCACAGCGAACGTATCACGAACCTTACCAGAGTAGAGCTTCGGCAAAGACGTGATATTGATCTTGGAAAGACCAGCCATGTTTAAATCTCCGTTTGAGACATGGTTAACTGAAATGGTGTGTCGACATTGTAAAACCGATTGAGCGATAGCGTTGTTAAATTGGGTACGCGAATGTGCTCATTTGGTCTGAGGATCGACAAAAATTTAATGAGTAAAGAGCTGCCAAATTGCGGGACCCGCAATACCAATCCAAACGAGTGCGGCAATGACCATGGCGATGAATACAGCTGCGCTGCCTAAATCTTTTGCGCGCCCGCTTAATTCATGGAGTTCAGGTCCAATACGATCCACGACGGCTTCAACGGCAGAGTTGAGAATCTCGGTGAGCATTAAGCCCAAAATGGAACCGATCAAAAGCACGGTTTCAAGCGCAGGCAAGTCTAGGAATAAGGCAACTGGGATCAATACACAGGCCAATAAGACTTCTTCTCGGAAGGCTGCTTCATTGGCATAGGCGGCTTTAAAGCCTTTGAGGGAATAGCCTGTTGCGTTAAGCAAGCGACGTAGTCCCGTTTTGCCCTTGAGTGCCTGAGCATCCTTTTTGGGGGTGGATTCTTGGTTCATCATATAAAACGCGCCCACCCCTTTTGGTGGGCGGGCGCGGTAGATCAGCCTATTGAGTCAACCTGAAATTAGAGGACGTTCTGACGAAGCGTGCCGTCAGCGTAGCGAGCGGCAACCTGATCAAGCGGCATAGCCTTGATACGAGCGGCCTGGCCTTCGCAACCAAATTCGAGGTAGCGCTGCTTGCAAAGTTCCGTCGCGGCCTTGCGAGCAACCTTGAGGAAGTCACGCGGGTCGAACTTGGACGGATTTTCAAAGAGGTACTGACGAACGGCAGCGGTCATGGCAAGACGGATGTCGGTGTCAATATTGACCTTGCGAACACCGTGCTTGATGGCTTCCTGGATTTCTTCAACAGGCACGCCATACGTTTCACGCATATCGCCACCAAACTGACGAATGGTTGCGAGGTATTCCTGCGGAACGGAAGAAGAACCGTGCATGACGAGGTGGGTGTTCGGGAGACGTTCGTGAATTTCCTTGACGCGCTGAATGGAGAGCGTGTCACCGGTGGGCTTACGCGTAAACTTGTAAGCACCGTGAGACGACCAATGGCGATAGCCAAAGCGTCAAGCTGGGTGGCCTTCACGAATTCAGCAGCCTGGTCCGGATCCGTCAAGAGCTGATCACGAGTCATCACGGCGTCGGTACCGTGACCGTCTTCTTTGTCGCCACGCATCGTTCCACGGGAACCCAAGCAACCGAGCTCGCCTTCAACGGACACGCCGAGGCAATGAGACATTTCAACCACACGGCGGGTCACGTCAACGTTGTAATCAAACGTAGAGATCGTTTTGCCGTCAGCCATCAAGGAGCCGTCCATCATCACGGACGTGAAGCCCATGCGAATGGCACCCTGGCAGACAGCCGGGCTCTGACCATGGTCCTGGTGCATACACACAGGAATATACAGGACTTGTATACAATGCAGGAAACTGGTTCTACGTGGAAAAAGGTGTTCTCAAATGGGATTATAGTGGATATGTACATCACACAGACGGTAAATGGTATTATGTAAAGGACGGTGTAGTAGACTTTGATGCATCAGGACTTTACAAGCATACAGACGGCTGGTGGTATTATGCAGACAAGGGCACGATCGACTGGAAATACACAGGCCTTGCAAAAACTGCAGATGGAAGCTGGTATTATGTAAAGAACGGATCATTTGCCCCATCATTTACAGGACTTGTGAAAAATTACAGCAACTGGTTCTATGTAGAAAAAGGATGCTTAAACTGGGACTACACAGGATTCGTAAAGCACACAGATAACAGGTGGTACTACGTAAATGAAAGTGTGATAGACTTTGGCGTGACAGGACTGCGCCGTCATATAGACGGAAACTGGTACTATGCAAAATCAGGCATCATCAACTTCTCGTTCAAGGGACTTGCAAAGGGTGATGACGGAGCATGGAGAAACGTAAAGAACGGCTGTGCCATAAATGATTTCAACGGACTTGTAAAGAACGGAACACAGTGGTTTTATGTAAAGAACGGAACAATCGACTGGACATACAGCGGCTTTGTAAAACACACAGATGGCAACTGGTACTATGTAAAGAACTCTGTAATAAACTTCGGAGCAAACGGACTTCGTCTCCACAGTGATGGAAACTGGTATTATGCAAAAGCCGGAGTGATAAGATTCGGATATCAGGGACTTGCACAGGGCGATGACGGAGCATGGAGAAACGTAAAGAACGGCTGTGCTATAAAGAACTTCAACGGACTTGTCTTATACAATAAGAAATGGTGGTACGTCCAGAATGGAAGCATAAACTGGAGCTACAACGGATTCGTAAAACATACAGACGGACTGTGGTATTATGTAAAGGGCGGCATCGTGGACTTTAGTGCAGCAGGACTTAAGCTTCATACAGATGGAAATTACTACTACGCACAAAAAGGAATCATCAAATGGGGATACTCAGGTACAGCAAGTGCACCTGACGGAACACAGATGACAGTCAAAAATGGTGTGGCAGTGAAATAAAAGATACTGGTTACACTGTCAGGTGTGAACAGCAACAAATAAAAAACGCAGACAATCATACATTACCCCTTCCTGCACAGGGAGGGGTAATAAACTATAAAGGAAAGAATAACGTTGCACAATAGGAAAATCAGACATAAAGAAACCGGACATAAAAAAATTGAATCAGTTATTATAGCGGAAAAAATGCATAAATTCAAACGGATAAAAGCTGGCACAGCCGACATCAACAAGCTGTGGGAGAAGATATATCTGACTATACTTGCCCTATATGTTGGATTTAATACACTGTTTACTACAACGTTAAAGATCGCATGGCCGCCATATTTCTTCCAGGCATTTACGGTCATCTGCCTCACACTTGTCGTAGGAAGGATAATCCTTATACAGGACATTCCAAAGAAGTATGCAATTGCAATTGCGATAACAGCATTTGTGTTTTTAATGTCGCATTATGTGTCAGGCTATGGACTTCCGTTCGATCTTTTAATGCTTCTCATAGGATCGTATAAGGTTGATTTCAAAAAAATACTGGAGACATATCTGGGAGTATGGATCGTAATACTGACTATCACTGTTATATCGGCGATGACCGGTCTGACAGAAAATTATGTGTACTATGATGATGCCGGAGAAAATGCAAGGATGGCGCTGGGACTGTCATATCCGACTGAACTGGCAGCATATATGGCATTTATAATGTTTACCTACGTATGTATCAGACAGACAGACATCACATTCCAGGAAATAGGTGTGATGGCAGCTCTGGCACTTGCCGTATTATACATCACACAGGCGAAAACAGATTTTTATGTAATGGTTCTCTTACTTGTCACAGTACTGCTTTTAAAGAGATTCGGAGATAAATTCAACGACTTTATCCAAAGAAAGTGGGTAAAGATATGCATACTCGTATTTCCGATATTGTTAGGCGTTGTTATATGGAGGATCACAGCCATATACAGCCCCGATAAATCGTGGCTTGTAAGTCTTGACGAACATCTGTCAGGCAGACTCTCCCTCGGAGAATGGGCGATGTCAATGTATCCGCCGAGAATGTTCGGTCAGTATGTTGCAGAAAAAGGCCCGGGTGAAAATACATGGGATTATTTCTTCATAGACTCATCTTACATATCTATATCTATAAAATATGGTGTGGTATTTATCTATAATATACTGGCACTATGGGATTACAGGCTGAAACAGCTGTGCGAAGATAAAAAAGGTTTTATCGTAGCAGTCATGATGATAATATTCATCCAGAGTGCACTTGAGCATCATATGATACAATACTGGATGAATCCGTTTTTGCTCATGTTTTTTGCGGACATGACAAATATATCAGGAAAGAAACATTATGCCGGAAGAGAAGCCGGGGAGGAAATGATGGATTTAAACCAGATATAATATAATAGAAGAGGAAGCCGGCGGAGACGCCGGCTTTTGTAGTAAAAGGAATTGACTGGACGAGGTGGCTGATATAAGATAAAGGTACAATCAATTTGATATTTTGAGTTTGTGATTAATTATATGGGATAGGATATATAAAATAAGGGGGACGAAATGATTAAAATTAAATTTACTGAATTATTTGATATATTTAATTATGATATAATTTTATGTGAAAATGGAATGTCAATTATTACTGGACCGAACGGATTTGGTAAATCAACAATTATAAAAAGTATAAAGGCTCTGGGCGAAAGCAATTTACTTTTTTTTTATGACTTAAAATTTGATAAATTTATTTTAGAAAACACCGATATAAATAGTAAAATTGAAATAGTTAAAAAAGATGAGATTTTAGAAATTAATGGAGATATTATAAATGAAGATGTGATTAGTTATGCACGTCGGATCCAATTGAGAAGAATGGATAAGGGAAATGATGAAAGTTCGGATTTATATCAAAAAATTATTTGAAAATTTAGGTCTTAAAGATGATATCTATAATGAGTGTAAAGAAAGGGCATTACATTTATCAATAACAGAATTATATGAAAATACAAATGGTCATGACTTGTGTAGAATTTTAGGTAAAATTTTTAAGGCAAAGAAGGGTGATATTGGAGAGGAAAGGGTTAGAAATGCTATGATTTGTTCATATAGAAAAAGTGATTTTGAGGAAACAGACTTGTATTCTAAATTACTAATGTATCGACAAAATTATAATGTAAAATATGTAGAAGAATAGAGTGTTTAGAGGAAAAATAATGTTATATAATAAGAATATTGTTTTGGAAATAATATTATCTTGCTTTTCGGATGTACTGGAAAAAGCAATATATGAAGAAGTTGTAAATCTTGATAGCTATGAATTAGAGAATATATTTCAGCAGATTATTGATTTTGCGGAGGTTGGAGATATAGGAGATGCCGAAATAGAATACTATAGAGTAGATACAGACGAAAAAATGAATAAGGTGTATGGAATAATTAAAGTTGATGTAAGTCTTGATGGGTATGTACATTGGGATGGAGAAAATGAATTATTAGATACAGAAAATCATGAATTTGAATTTGATTTTAAATTTAATGATAGAGAAGAGCAATATTCAGATTTCGAAATATCGCCAAGATAGACAGGACAGTTTTTTGGGGATGGGTCACATATCATATATGTAAATGGGAGTTATAAAGGTAATGATGATATAGGCAGATTAATGAATGATTTTAACCAACCGAATTCGGAAAAAATCTATTACAGAGAGCTGGCAGAAGGAGTCAGGCATTACAAGGAAACGGAAGGAGGGAGAGCACAAAAAAGTAAAATTAAATAGGAAGAGTGAGTAGAGAGGGAGACCGGCAGAGATGCCGGTCTTTTGTGATATAAAGAGTATAAAAGCTATATTTTGAAATTTAACTTTATATGGATAATTTAATACAATGCAAATTAAGGCACTTTCAATGGCATGGAAGGGGCAGAAATGAAGAAAAAAAAGGAAGATGAGTGCTATGGAGCATCAGTAGAAGATAGATTGCTTATTCAAACTCATGTGTATGATGAGGAAGATAAAGCCATAAGAACTCTTACAAGTACATGTGAGAAAAATAAAATTGAGTGGGGGATTCTCTTACATCATAAATGCATGGTTTTGATCAATACGGATATCGAGTTGGGCAAGGAAGCATATAAAAATAATAAGATAGTATTTAAAATTGATTATATCAGACCGACAGAAAAACCATATTTGAAATATTTTAGATATGAAAACATATTGAAAAATAGAAACACATATTATTTCCGGGATATTATAAATTACAGAAATACACAGTATACTGGTGCAAAGAAAAGCTGGCATGCGTATTCATCGAGTCTAAGAAGATTCTTAGAATATATGGCTGAATCATATAAAGATTATAATGAAAATATATACGCTAAAATTACAATGGCAGAATTAGAAGAATATATATTAAAAACCGGAAATATAAATTCAGAAAAATCTGTAAAAAATTTCTTCTTTTATGTAAATGGATTTCTATATCAAAAGACAAAATCAGAACAAAACAAAATGCTGATAGGAATGAAATCCTGCTATTGTTGATGCTCTCATTTGGAATGGGGAGAAACGCTTTATGCCAGCTCAAATGTGACGATTTAAAAAGTGATAACAACAATCTGGAAATATGTATAAATGAAATGTGGTTTATGCTGCCATCTGCTTTGTCAGATAAATTGAAGGTTATGAAAGAAGAAAAGGAACAGGGAGCAGAATATGTTTTAGGCAGCAGGCAGACAAAATATAAAAAGGAACTATCAGAGGACAGTATAAATACTATTTTAAAGAGTATATCAGGTTACGATACGGATGAATTCTATAAAAAAATAACAGTTGGAAATGTACGGAAAAGTTTATTATTTCATCTTTTGGATAATGGATATGATTTATTGTCTATAATGCGGATGCTTGACATAGATCCGAAAAATTTGAACAACTATATAGATAAAGAGGCTGTTTTGGATAATGATTGGCATGCGGCAAAAGAAATCGAAAGTACAAAAGAACATCCGATGGAACAATTTATAAATGATATTATTTCATAGAAAGAACAGGAAATATACAATCTATCGCCAGATTCTATATGTATTGCAAATATGTTAAAATATCTGCGTTTGGGTGTGCTGGATAGAAAAAACGTTTTGATGATTTCACATGGAAATGGTACTTTTGATATTCAATACTGTGCGATTTATATAAAAGATATGCAAGATAGTACTTTGTAGCTATGCAAATTTAATATGAAGTGGTATACTCTAGATATATCATATTGTAATTATGTCGAATTCTGTAAAAAAGTTGTAATATATTACGGAATATGATAGAATCTAATAGATTGTGTAGAATTATGATAAAGGATATGAAAACAAGAATCAGTAAACTGAATATAGACTTTGACTTTGAAGCTTATTGGGAAATCATATATCTCATATTACTGGCATTCTTTGTCGGTATGAGATTCCTGCTGTCTACTATGTTTACGATATACTGGCCTAAATACTTTTACCGGACTCTTACGGTAATAGGCGTGGTGCTCGTTCTTTTACATCTTATGATGGCAAAGGATATAAGCAAAAAAGAAATTGCGGCGATGCTGGTTGTGACGTTTGTGTTTATGATGTCACATTACGTGTCGGGATACGACTTTTTGGTAGATCTGCTGATTCTGATACTTGGAGCGTATAGGGTTAACTTCAGAAATATATTGAAGACTTATATAGCGGTGTGGTCGGTGCTGCTGGTGGGCACTATAATAGGGGCGATGACGGGGCTGGCGGAAAATCTGGTATATTATCAGGGAGAAGGCGGAGAAAGAGTGCGGATGGCACTTGGAATCTGCTATCCGACAGATTTGGCTGCATATGTGGCTTTTTTGATGTTTGCATATGTGTGTGTCAGGGATGAGCACATAACTTACCTGGAGATAGGTGTGATGGCAGCACTTGCAGGAGCGGTGTATTATATCACGGATGCAAGAACTGATTTTATAGTGATGGAGATGCTGGTGGTGGTAGTACTACTGGCGAAAAAGTTTAAAAAGCAGTTTGAAAAACTGATGAATAAAAGGTTTACAAAGATAGGATGTATGATTTTCCCGGCGGTAATGTGTGTACTGGTTTTCTGAACTGCGACAGCACGCGTTGCATGACCACGCTGCCCGTGTGGCTGGACGGGAAGGGGGCCAGGGTGCCTTCGCTGGCTCAGTCCGTTTACTTCGGCGATGTGCAGAACCTGTGGATACGCGGCCGCATGAATGAAGCGAAAAAGGCGCTGGAGGAAGCGCCAAATGGAACGATTTTTATTTCTTTATAGATTCATCGTATCTGTCAATTGGTATAAAATATGGTATTGTGTTTTTAATAATGATATGGTGGAATTTGGCTGAGATAATTAAAAAAAATTGGAATAAAAAAGCATCTTATATGTTAATTTGTATAATGATGATTTTGATACAGAGTATTATGGAACACCATTATATTCAATATTGGTATAACCCATTTTTGGTTGCAATGCTTGCAGTGCTTGATACAGAAGAAAAGAATACAATGATTAATTCATATACAATAGAGGATTTAAATTAAATATTTTTTCGGAGGAAATAAATGATTATCACAAAAACACCTTTCAGAATGTCGTTTTTTGGTGGCGGAACAGATATGGAGAGCTACTTTAGGGAAAATGGAGGCGCAGTACTTTCTACAACATTTGATAAGTATTGTTATGTTAATGTACGTCATTTGCCAAGATTTTTTAATTATTCTTCGGAACTTTCTTATTTTAAAACAGAACGTGTCACTTCTATAAATGATATAGAACATCCGGCAATTAGGAATGCGATGAAGATACTAGACATACATGAAATCCGACTGACATATGAAGCAGATCTGCCGGCAAGATCCGGACTTGGAACATCAAGTTCATTTGCAGTGGGAATGCTTAATGCGTTTTATGCGCTTAAGGGCAAATATGCAGACAAGAAAAAATTGGCAGATGAGGCAATATATCTTGAAAGAGAATTATGTCAGGAAGCCGGGGGATGGCAGGATCAGATAGCTGCATCATTTGGAGGCTTTAATAGAATCAATTTCGATGCAGATGGATATGAGGTTTTGCCGATAATTATTTCGCCTGAAAGAAAAAGACAATTAAATCAAAATTTGTTAATGTTTTTTACGGGATTTACGCGTTTTTCATCTGATGTACAGAAGGCAAATAAAAAATCAGGTATAGATAGAAATGTACAACTCAGGGAAATGTATTCGTTGGTGGATGAAGCGGAAAAAATTTTGGTCGACAAACATATTAATTTAGATGATTTCGGCAGACTTTTAGATTATAACTGGAAATTAAAGAGACAGACCGGATCAGCAGTTTCAACTGAACATATAGATGAACTTTATAAAAAGGGTATTGATGCAGGTGCTTTGGGAGGTAAATTGCTCGGAGCCGGTGGAGGCGGTTTCCTGGTATTTTATGTGCAGCCTGAACATCAGGAATCGGTAAAATGGGCTATGAGAGATTTATTACATATACCATTTGAATTTGAGAAAGGTGGCACCAGAGTCATTCATTATACACCAGAAATGTACGAACCACGTAAATAGAGAGGAAATCCAATGAAAGTAGTTATAATGGCAGGTGGAAAAGGAACTAGAATTTCATCTGTTGCGAATGATATACCGAAACCAATGATACAGATAGAAGGTAAACCTGTTTTAGAACGAGAAATTGAGTGTTTAAGAAAGCAAGGATTTACGGATATAATTATAACGATAAGCCATCTTGGAAAAGTAATAACAGACTATTTTGGAGATGGAAGTAAATTTGGTGTAGCTATAGATTACTACTATGAAAAAGAACCATTGGGAAATGCTGGTGCGTTATTTAAAATAAAAGATAAATTGACGTCAGATTTTTTGTTATTGAATGCTGATGCAATGTTTGATATAGATTTTAATAGATTTGTAGAATACCATAAAAAAAACGGAGGATTAGTAACATTATTTACGCATCCTAATAGTCATCCATATGACAGCGGACTTATAATTGCAAATGAGTATGGACAAGTTGAAAAATGGCTGTCAAAAGAGGAAAGCAGACCGGAATATTATAAGAATAGAGTTAATGCTGGACTTCATGTTATAAATCCTAAAATACTAAGACAGAATATAACAACTGAAAAGGTTGATTTGGATCGACAATTATTAAAACCACTGGCGGGAACCGGAAAAATGTATTGCTATGATAGTCCTGAATATGTTAAGGATATGGGGACACCGGACAGATATTATTCTGTATGTAATGACTACAGAAATGGAGTTGTAACAGAAAAAAATTTACATAGTAAACAAAAAGCTGTTTTCATAGATCGTGATGGAACTATAAACAGATATGTGGGATTCCTAAAAGATATAGATGAATTTGAGCTGATCGATGGAGTTGCTGAGGCAATTAAAAAGATTAATGAATCAGGATATTTAGCGATTGTGATAACTAATCAGCCTGTGATTGCCAGAGGAGAGGTTTCCATTACAGAACTGAATATGATACATAATAAAATGGAAACATTACTTGGCAATAAAGGCGCATATATAGATGCAATATATTATTGTCCACATCATCCGGATAAGGGATTTGAAGGTGAACGCATCGAATATAAGATTGAGTGTGATTGCAGAAAACCCAAGCCGGGGATGTTATTAAGGGCGGCAAAGGATTATAATATTGACTTGGAAAAGTCATGGATGATCGGTGATGGAATCAATGACGTTAAAGCAGGAAAAGCGGCTGGTTGTCGGACGGCACTTATAGATGATGACAACAATTCATTAAATAATGATTTGATAGTCAAGTCATTATTGGAATTTGTGGATAATTATATAGCATGTGAAAATTAAGGAGTTAACTTTATGAAGCAGATTGAGTTACTTATTTCAAGATATCCTTCCTTGGAATGTGTGAAAAATGATATATATGAAGCATATAAGGTACTTGAGGAGACTTTTCAGAAAAATGGTAAATTATTAATAGCAGGGAATGGAGGATCAGCTGCAGACGCAGAACATATAGTTGGAGAACTGATGAAAGGATTTAAAAATCCTAGAAAAGTTAATATTGAATTTGCTGATAAGTTAATGAATGAAAATGCACAATTGGGTAAGACATTAAGCGAACATCTTCAAGGTGCATTACCGGCTATAGCATTAGATGGTCATCCGGCACTTACGACAGCGTATATGAATGATTGTGAACCGTTATTAGGGTTTGCACAGCAGGTAAACGGATATGGAAGGAATGGAGATACTTTCTTGGCAATATCAACAAGTGGAAATAGCGAGAATATTTTGTATGCTGCTGTTACTGCACATGCATTAGGAATGAAAGTTATAGGCCTGACCGGAGAAAAAGAAAGCAAACTTAGCGCTATGAGTGATGTGTGCATTAAGGTTCCACAAACTGAAACATATATGATACAGGAGTTACATTTGCCGGTATACCATTGCCTTTGTTTAATGCTGGAAGAAAAGTTTTTTATGGAGTAGAAGTAATATGGAAAAACAACCACTTTTAAATACTTATGTAAATAATGTAGATATGGATGAAGCTGTATCCGCAATAGAAAATATGATTGATAGTGAAAAAAAATCATATGTTGTTGCTATAAATGTTGATGTGGTAATGAAAATTGAAGAAGATGAATATTTGAAAAAGGTTGTTGATGAAGCAGATATGGTTTTGGTGGATGGCAAACCTCTTATATGGATTTCTAAAATGCATGGGAATCCTGTGAAGGCAAAAATATCCGGATCAGATCTGGTTCCATTATTATGTGAAGTGGCAGCTGAGAAGGGGTATAGAATTTTTATACTTGGAGGAGCTGACGGAATCGCAAAAAGAGCTGCTAAGAGATTGAAACATAAATTGCCTAAAATTCAAATAGTTGGTATATATGCCCCACCATATGGATTTGAAAATGATGAAAAAGAACTGACAAAAATAAATGATATGATATCGGCAGTACATCCAGATTTATTGATTACTTGTTTTGGGTGTCCAAAACAGGAAAAATGGATATATGATAATATAGATAAATACGATGCTAAAGTATCTATATGTGCTGGTGCTACAGTAGATTTTTTGGCTGGAAATGTAAAAAGAGCTCCAAGATGGATGAGTGAACATGGGTTGGAATGGTTTTACAGATTTTTACAGGAGCCAAAGAGAATGTTTAAACGATATTTTATTGATGATGTGAAAATTATAAAATTGATAAGAAAATATAGGTGAAAAATGAAGCAATGCTTAATAATTACTGCATATAAGAACATGAAGATATTAAGGTGTCTGTTGGAAGCTATGCACAAATTTTTTTGTGGGCTATGTTCATACAATCTCAGGAGAAGATTATCTAACAAAATCAGTTAAGAAAAATATAGAAAAATTTGCAGATGATAATA
>OGQF01000318.1_pt1 | contig 41635 bp, 27 predicted proteins | sample 1553141 | NCBI WGS metagenome assembly OGQF01 (sample SAMEA2580005, study PRJEB22360) | human gut metagenome | biome: human gut; feature: human-associated habitat; material: faeces | place: Denmark | collected 2008/2010
CGTTTTGGAGAAATTCGAAACAAAAAGCCTGTCCGATAATGATCGGGCCGGAGCCGATGATAAGTACCTTGTGGATATCATTTCTTTTTGCCATCTTTCTTCCTCCTGTATTGTCCCATGTTCTCATTTCATTTTCTCAATCGAATATTATACAATAAATTAAGTTTTCCGACAATCCTTAATTTTCACTTTTCTCTCTATATTTTCCTATATTTTTATCCTGTATTCTCATCGGCTTTTCATTTTTTACATTTTTTCCGACTTCCGGCTTTTTAACTTTTCATATTTCTATAAGTTTTCACAGCTTTAACTGTCCGGTTTTTTACATTTTTACAGTTTTTCATCCTACTTCCGCTTTGATTTTTTTACATTTTCACGGTTTACTACTGCTGCAGCCTGCTTAAAACAGAATATCCTATCGTTCCTTTCGGCATATCTACTCCGAAGTTCTCTGCTACAGTCGCCCCTATCACCGCAAACGTCTCTGCTTCCGGAAGCGGACCTCCCGCCTGCATTCTTTTGCTGTATGCAAGGAAAGGAACATACTCTCTCGTATGATCCGTTCCCTTGTATGTCGGATCATTCCCGTGATCTGCGGTCAGGATCAATAGATCATCCTGCGAAAGACATTCCAGCAAAACGCCGAGTTTCTCATCAAACTTTTCGATCTCTTTGCCATACCCTTCTACATTTCTCCGATGCCCCCATAATGCGTCAAAATCAACAAGGTTTACAAAACACAGTCCCGTAAATTCCTCTTTGCACACATCGATCGTCTGTTCCATCCCATGAACGGAACTTTCCGAATGATATGTTTTCGTAATCCCTTCCCCGCAGAAAATGTCATGAATCTTTCCCACGCCGATCACATCATTTCCCGCATCTTTCAGAGCATTTAAAACAGTGGGCGCCGGCGGCTTCAACGCGTAGTCTCTCCGATTGCTCGTCCTTTTAAACTCACCTTTTTTCATTCCGATATACGGTCTTGCGATCACCCTTCCTACGCGCCATTCATCTTTCATCGTGATCCGCCTTGCAGTCTCACAGCACCGATACAGTTCTTCCAGATCGAAAGTCTCTTCATTTCCGCAGATCTGCATAACCGAATCCGCCGACGTATACACGATCATAGATCCTGTACGAATCTCTTCCTCGCCCAGCTCTTCTATAATCTCAGTACCGCTCGCGCTTTTATTTCCGATCACCTTTTTCCCACACTGTTTCTCCAGCTCCTTGATCAATTCTGCCGGAAATCCATGTTCCGTAAAAGTCCGAAACGGCTTTTCCGTTTTAATCCCCATCATCTCCCAGTGTCCGGTCATCGTATCTTTTCCGTTGCTCGCTTCCCGCATCCGCATGAAGCGCCCCTCGGGAGACTCGACGCCTTTCATATCTCCGCCGCACTTTAAGTTCAGAAACCCAAGCCTGCGAAGATTCGGAATATTCAAAGTTTTTGTTTTCTCCAAAATATGTCCGAACGTATCCACGCCTTCATCTGCGAACCGAGCCGCATCCGGCATCGCCCCGATCCCGAGAGAATCAAGAACGATTACAAATATTCTTTTATATGCTCTCATTATCCCATCTCCCTGTACAATACTCTTATATCTTGCCCTTATTCTCAATAAATCAATACTGTATCCACTTTATTCTTATGAACAGTCTCCCCATTTATACCGCAATTTGTAATTACTATACTGATGATAATCCAGATATTTCTCCTTTTGAAGTCTTCCGATAACAATGTAAGGCATCACATTCTGAGTCCGTGCATAACTACAGATTGCTTCAAATGTAAAGTCTCCTTTTTGGATAAAACTTGCATAACTCTCCGGTGACAAAAGTCTATCTCTCGCAAAAAGATCTGCTGCCGTCTCCTTATCCACATCACTCCCGTCATCTATAAATTTAATACTTTTACCTATATCTCCATTTACAATATGTCCCAGTTCATGAAATAAAGAAAACCAAAAAATATCCGCAAACGCTCCCCTTATCGTCAAAACCATTTGATACACCCCATCGCTCCGCCGAAAAATATACCCTTGCACAGGCGCTCCTCTAAAATTTTTCACAACAGAAAAATCTATGCCATATTCTCCCAATACAGTTTTCAAATGATTTTGAAAATCCACATTCTTCTGACACATAACATTTTTTATTTTACCTATCAATTCGTTTATATGCTCTACTTCAAACTTTGTTGAAACATTTTGATTATTCTCCAAAATTTGACACAAACGAATCCATGCCCCCAACACATTTCTATTTACCGATAAGTTTCCGGACATCCGAAATGCTCCCCCGGGAATTATTTCATTTAAATTTACCAAATTACTAATCTGCAGAATTTTACGAAGAGAAAGTATCGAATCATCTTTATTTTCACGACTAGGCATCATGCCTCTTCCTCTAAAGTATTTCACAATTTCTTTTAAGTCTTCCCTCACGATACGCTCTTCTTCCGTAATCGTCTGTAATTCATTTGCTTCCAAAAGTTCCGCCTCATAGTTCGCCTGAAGATTCAGCCAAAAAGACTTTGGTACTCCGATTGCATACTCTAATCCTCTGGCAAAGTTTGCAGATATCCCTTTCTTTCCGGCAATAACATTGCTTACGTAAGCCGGAGAAACGCCTGCACTCGACGCCAGTTCACTCTGTGTGATTCCACGTTCTTCCAAGACGTCTGCAATCGTTTCTCCCGGGTGAATTATTAAATCACGGGATATACCAATTTTCTTTGCTGCCATGATAATCACTCACTCCTTCCACTTCTATTTCCGTACAAATCATAACCGTATCCTGTTCGGCATTCGGCTCGATAATCAATCTTACATTTGCCGCTACATGCAACGAATATCGAATACTTTCGCATCCTTCTAACTGTTCAGGCTTTCCTAATCCCAATTTCAAAAAATCTCCAAAACATTCCGCCGCTTTTAGTCTGTCCATATGCTTTTTTATTGTTTTCACCCACTCAAAAGGCAGTTTTTTTTGCATCTTTTTATAATCTTTAAAGTATTTTTCAACTTTTGCATTCGCATATGTTATTTCCACTCAATACATCACCCTCATATTAACCTTTTGGTTAATTTATTATGTCATGTTTTCTTTTTCTTGTCAATCGTTCCTACAGATACTCCGACCCAAATCCAAACGGCAAAAGTTCTTCCAACCGAAGGATTCTATACTTTTCCCTGCCTGATGCCAATATCACCTTGAACTTCTTCGGATCGCAAAATTCTGCCATAACCTGACGGCACACTCCGCAAGGCGGCGTACATACTGTTTCTAAAATATCTTTTCCACCGATGATGCAAATTGCGCGAAACTTCCTTTCTCCTTCGCTCACCGCCTTAAAAAACGCAGTTCTCTCCGCACAGTTTGTCGGTGAAAACGCAGAATTTTCTATATTGCATCCGGTATAGATCCTGCCGCTTTCAGCCAAAAGAGCTGCGCCTACTTTAAATCCCGAGTAGGGACTGTATGAATACGCCAGTTGTGCAGTCGCTGTCTCAATTAACTTTGCGATCATTCCCTGCGATAATTCCATTTCACAAGTTCCTTCCGCCGGGTTTTCTTCTTCCGTTTTCACGATTTTTACAATGCGGCTCGTTCCGAGTCTGTCTGCCCCAAGCTCCAGAAACTTTTCCGCGTCTTCCATCGAGGAAATGCCGCCCGCCGCTTTCATCTTCACGTTACCGCCGACATGATCCGCAAACAGGCTGATATCGTCAAAAGTCGCGCCTGCTTTTGAAAAACCTGTGGACGTTTTAATATAATCCGCTCCCGAACGAGTGACGATTTCACACATTTTCACTTTTTCTTCATCTGTCAAAAGACATGTTTCTATGATCACTTTAAGAACTTTACTGCCGCACGCATTTTTCAGAATGCGGATTTCTTCTTCGATCTGATCGTATTTTCTGTCTTTCAGCCATCCGATATTGATAACCATATCGATCTCATCCGCTCCGTTTGCGATCGCATCTTTTGTCTCAAATTCCTTTACGGCAGTCGTCTCGTAACCGTTCGGAAAACCGATCACAGTACAAATCGGAACTCTTCCGCCTACATATTCCGCCGCTTGCTTCACATAACTTGGAGGAATACAGACTGACGCCGTATCATATTTCACCGCATCATCACATACCTGACGAATCTCATCCCACACAGCTTCCTGCGACAGCAATGTGTGATCCACATGCCGTAAAATTTCTTTTTCATTCATATCCTTCATTTGACCGTTTATTTCCTCTCTTTATTTTCCGCATTTATTTTCTTTCACTTATTTTTCCCGCTTTTTCCCCTCATTTCTTTTCTCGCGTTTATTTTCTTTCATTTATTTTTCCCGCTTATCTCCCCCATTCATTTTTCCGTTTTTCTTTTCTCCCGCTCTTTTCTTCTCGTTGTCATTTTCTTTATATGCATTCTACTCTTTTTTCCGTTCTTCGGAAATCAATCTGCGGACCGCGTCCACTGCCACCCGGATCGCCATGTCCGTATCGTGCACTACCGGGTTCTCAAGTCCTGCTTTCTCACGTTCCTGATTCGCGATCACAAGAAAACACGAGCCGACCCGCACCCCGAGGCTGCTCGCCACAACAAACAGAGCCGCCGATTCCATTTCCGAGGCAAGACAGCCGAGTTGTTTCCACGCCTCCCACTTATGAAGCAGATCGTAGCCTACCGGCTTTCTCTCCGGTTCATGCTGACCGTAAAACGAATCTTTGCACTGTACAACTCCCGTATGGAACGGATATCCTTTTGATTTAGCAGCTTTCACAAGCGCATTCGTGACTGTCAGATCGGGCACTGCCGGAAATTCGATCGGCGCATACTCCCTGCTCGTTCCTTCCATCCTGATCGCCCCTGTTGACACAACGATATCTCCGCTTTTCACATCTGTCTGCATTCCGCCGCAAGTTCCGATCCTGATAAACGTATCCGCACCGCACCTACAAAGTTCTTCCATTGCAATAGCTGCCGACGGTCCTCCTATTCCCGTAGATGTAACGCTTACCTTCACTTGATCGAGCGTTCCTGTATATGTCACATACTCTCTGTTATCTGCAATCAACACCGGGTTATCTAAATATTGCGCGATCTTCACACATCTTTTCGGATCTCCGGGCATAATGACGTACTTCCCGATTTCCCCTTTTGCAGTTTGTATATGATACTGTCTGTTCGGATCTTCCGAATAATTTTTCATCTGCTGTTCCTCCTCACTTTGCCGGTAAAAACAAAACCGCCGCAAAACAGACAGGCTATTTTAAAAATCCCCCATCTATTTTGCGGCAGTTTGCTCTGCATTTTTTACCTTTTATATAATAGTGAACCGCCCACCGGTTAAATCCAATGGGGTTCCGGTTTCAAGTCAGAAGCTGCCTGACATCTTAATACTCAAACACTGCCACACCATAGGCCGGAAGCGGGTATGCGATCGAATACGCCTGACCGTCGCATTCCTTTTTCACCGGTTTGTAAGTAAGCGGACGTTTTTCCCCTTTTCCTCCGTACTTTTCCTCATCACTGTTCAAAACAAGCTTCAGCGTTTTCCTCGTCGGAACGCCGACTCTGTAATCTTCTCTTTCCACAGGAGTAAAGTTGCAGACGAAAAGCAAATTCTTTTCTTTATTCTTGGAATGTCTTACAAAGCTGTAAATACTTCTGAAAATATCATCCGCATTGATCCACTCAAATCCCGCCGGATCATTGTCCATTTCATAAAGAGCTTTATTGTTTTTATACAAATGAAGCAGATCCCGATACCAGTTCTGAATATCTCTGTGCTCAGGTTCGGCGAGCAGGAACCAATCGATCTCTCTCTTTTCGCTCCATTCTCTAAGCTGTGCAAATTCCTGACCCATGAACAGAAGTTTCTTTCCCGGATGGCCCATCATAAACGCATAGCCTGCTTTTAGGTTGGCAAATTTATCGAACCCAAGTCCCGGCATTTTATTGATCATCGAACACTTCAGATGAACAACTTCGTCATGCGACAACACAAGAATATAATTTTCACTGTATGCATACTGCATCGCAAACGTCATCATATGATGTGCATTTTTACGGAAATACGGATCAAGTTTCATGTACTCCGTAAAATCGTGCATCCATCCCATATTCCATTTCAGGCTGAAACCAAGGCCGTCGTCTTCGGGCAATCCTGTCACCTTCGGCCATGCCGTCGATTCTTCCGCGATCATCACAGCGCCTTTGTTCCGTCCCAGAACAACCGAATTCAAATGTTTAAAGAAATCGATCGCCTCAAGATTCTCGTTGCCTCCGTATTTGTTCGCGACCCACTGTCCGTCCTGTTTTCCGTAATCAAGATAGAGCATCGACGCAACAGCATCCACACGGAGCCCGTCCACATGGAAATGTTCGATCCAGAATAATGCGTTTGCAATCAGGAAGTTGCGCACTTCCGCTTTTCCGTAATCAAATACTTTCGTTCCCCAATCCGGATGTTCTCCGAGTCTGGGATCTGCATACTCGAATGTCGGAGTTCCGTCAAAATCAGCAAGCCCGTGAGCATCTTTCGGAAAATGCGCCGGAACCCAGTCAAGAATCACTCCTATATTGTTTTTATGCAGAAGGTCAACCAGATATGCAAAATCTTCAGGACTTCCGTATCTTGAAGTCGGCGCATAATATCCCGTAACCTGATATCCCCACGAACCGTCAAACGGATGCTCTGCAATGCCCATCAGTTCTACATGAGTGTATCCCATCTCTTTTACATATTTTACGATCGCCTCGGCGAACTCTCTGTATGTGTAGAATCCTTCATCTTCCCTTCCCGGGTGACGCATCCACGAACCCATATGAACTTCATAGATCGACATCGGATTCTTCTTATGATTCCATGTCTTCCGCGCTTTCATCCATGCGTCATCCGTCCATCTTATACGGGAAAGATCCGTAATACGAGACGCCGTTCCCGGACGAAGCTCCGCATAATTTGCAAACGGATCCGCCTTATAAAGAAGCTCGCCTTTCTGCGTCTCAATACAGAACTTATAGAGCTGTCCTTCTTTCGCTTCCGGTACAAACTTCACATAAATACCGAGAGGCTCCTGACGCTCCATTCTGTCTCTTTCCAAATTCCAGTCATTAAATTCCCCGACTACAGACACATTCTTCGCATTCGGCGCCCATACCGCGAAATAAACGCCCTCCGTTTTGTCGTTCACTACTTTATGTGCGCCTAATTTTTTATAGATCTCGTAATGGTTTCCCTGACCAAACAGGTAATGATCCAATTCTCCTATCTCATAGGCATGTTCATTCGCTTTCATACTTGCCGCATCCGCCGCAGTGTTTTTCGCCGGACTGTTCGCCCTGTTCCGGCTTGCGCCGCCTGACGCCTTTTTCACCGCACTGCCCGCCATACCGCCGGCTGCATGATTCACGATGCCTTTGCCTGCACTTTTTGCCGCGTTTCTGCCCGCACCTTTTCTCCTTGCCATAAAAGCCCACCTCGCCGTTTCCTCATAATAAAATATCGAAGCGTTTCTGCCCGCTTCCGTGATAGTTTCATTATACTTGATTCCGTCCAAAAAATAAAGAGAAACAGACAGCTCTTTCCCGCCCGTTTCTCTTGTATTTTGTCTATTTATGCACACATTTTAAATTATAGTCTATTATCGTGCTTCTTTATATATTAAAATCTTTTTCAGAAAGAATAATACGGTCTGACTCGTCTGTATTTCTTCCGAAAACTTTCCGCATCAATTTCTTCGCGGACGCCTTCTGAGAATGACGGATCGCGTCATCCATAACTTCTTTCACTTCCGCAACCGTCACAAAATGATCTTCTCTCTGCAGAGAATCAATTTTACTATACAGCGCAAGAATTCCCATCTCGTCAATGTGATATCCGTTTTCTTTCGCATACGTCTGACCGAACGTAACAAGCTCATCGTTGATGAAAATCGGCACTTCCAGTCTTGATGTGAATTTTTTCCTGAATTCTCTGTTCGATGACAACAGTCTGTCAAGCGGCTTTCTCTGCTCTTCCAAGACGATCAGCATCTCGCCTGTATCCTGCTCCATCGCTTTATTAAGACGCGCAACTGTCTTTTCATTCATTTTGGACGCTTTCTCAATGATCAGAGCGCCGCCGTAAAGTTTTTCGACAATATCGCTGATCTTCTTCTTATTCAGAGAATCTCCTGTCACGATCGCGACCTTGCCCTGACGGATGTCTCTTTGCTTCTGGATCGCTTTCACGACGTCAACGGCAAGAACCGTTTTTCCGTTGCCTTTATTTCCAATGATAAGCAAGTTGCCCGTTCTCGAAGTCCCTTTTCTGTTCGTACAGTTCTTATCCTGCTCAAGCACATCGACAAGCTGTTCGCTCATTCCGCGCACCGGAACAAAGTAAGAAAACAGTTTCTTCTGTTCCTCTGTAAGTCCGGCTCTCGTTCCGATACCGCTTTGCATCTCAAGGTCATATCTTCCATGTACGACAAAACCGGTATCCATTGACAATGCATCCGAGATCTCATCGAGCGGAAGCGGCGCAGTCTTACCTGTCGCAATCAGCTTCGCAGTCTCTTTACGGCTAAGCGGTGTCGTCGCCGACATAATGTCGATCGGCTCGTCATCATCAGGAATCTCTCTGTCGTCATCCTCTCCCGAATAATCAGGATTTACTGTGAACTCATCCTCAATGTCCTGAATCTCTTCCGCGTCATCTTCCCCGAAGAAATACTCGTCATCTGCGTTTCCTTCCGCCTCTTCGATCACTTCATCCGCTTCTTCGTAGTAATCTTCTTCCGGTTCTTCAATCACTTCTTCTGACTCTTCATAGTAATCTTCTTCCGGCTCTTCGATCACTTCTTCTGATTCTTCATAGTAATCTTCTTCCGGTTCTTCGATCACTTCCTCTGATTCTTCATAGTAATCTTCCTCCGGTTCTTCGATCACTTCTTCTGATTCTTCATAGTAATCTTCTTCCGGCTCTTCGATCACTTCTTCTGATTCTTCGTAGTAATCTTCCTCCGGTTCTTCGATCACTTCCTCTGATTCTTCATAGTAATCTTCTTCCGGCTCTTCGATCACTTCTTCTGCTTCCTCATAGTAGTCTTCTTCAAAGTAATCGTCATCCAAATCTTCCTCGAACTCCTCGTCGAAATCTTCGTCAAAGTCATCATCAAAATCATCGTCGATTCTAAGATCCTCCGCAACCTGACCCATGTTTTCGCTTGGTTCTTCTTTTCTCTTAAGATATACTCCTGTAGGTTCTTTCTTTTCTTCTTCCGGCGGGATAATTCCCTCAATTTCATCAATCATACGTTGAATATCCGGCGGTAAAATCGGTGTTGTTTTCTTATTCGTCTCCATAGTATCCCCTTTTGCTGTATCCCCTGCTGAATCTATAACTTCTTCTTGTTCCGATTCGGATGCTCCTTCTGCATCCGTCCCCTCTTCAACCGGCTCATCCTCTCCTGCATTTTCTTCAAATCCCGAAAGGATATCTTCCAAACTGATCTGACCTGTAATCTGATCGTCCTCTTTTATTTCAGCGGCCGCTTCCGCTTGCGCTGCCTCCTCCGCTTGTGCGGCTTCTTCTGCTTGTGCCGCCTTTTCTGCTCTTGCGGCTTCTTCCGCTTTCGCCTCTTCTTCTGCCTGTAATGCGGCGCGGCGTTTTTCCTCTTTCAAACGACTTACCATGTCTATATCTGCAACCGACTCAATCTCTCCGATCGCCTGCTCCAGATCCGCAAGATCTTCTTCATCCTCGATCTCATCTTTTCTTACCGGACGGAATTTGATCTGGGATGTATTTCCCATATCCTTTTCTTTGCCGAATTCCGACTCCTCTTCATCCTCAAAGTCAAAATCCATCGCTCCTGTTTCCGTCAAATCGAACTCCGACTCTTCTTCGTCTTCAAAATCAAAGTCCATCGCTCCCGTTTCCGTCAAGTCAAACTCCGGCTCTCCTTCATCTTCAAAGTCAAAGTCCATCGCTCCCGTTTCCGTCAAATCAAACTCCGGCTCTTCTTCGTCTTCAAAATCAAAGTCCATCGCTCCCGTTTCCGTTAAATCAAACTCCGGCTCTTCTTCATCTTCAAAGTCAAAGTCCATCGCTCCCGTTTCCGTTAAATCAGATTCCGACTCTTCTTCATCTTCAAAATTAAAATCCATCGGAGCTGTCTCGTCTTGGAAATCATCTGCCGTCAATTCTTCCAACTCCGGATGAAGAAGTTTTCTCAATGCAACGTCTAACGGCATCGTATCTCCCAGTTTCTTTTTAGCAGGCTGCCTTTCTTCTTCCGGCTCTGCGGTTGTCTCCAGCACATCCGGTCCTTTTATTCCTTCCGGTACGCGCTCCTCCGGCTCATCGACTCCTTCTGCTTCGGAAACATCCGTCGGCAGATATGCGTCTTCTGTCTGCCCGGCATCTTCCGCATCTATCGGCACCTGCTCGTCCTGTTCAACATGATCCTCTGCATCCTCCGCCGGTGAATCCGCTTCTAACGCCTTGATCTCGTCGGCTTCCCACGCTTCCGTATCTACTTCCACCGGGTCGTTCGGCAAAGTGATCTCTCTTACTCCTTCCGAGATCGTTTCCGGCATCATGTCCGGAACAAGTTCCTCCATTCCCTTCGGAACTCGTGCGTTCACCTGCTGTTCGGCAGCGAAATCAGCATCGGCAACTTCGGAGTCGGCAGCCATAAGTTCAGCTCCCGGCAAACCGTTTTCTTCTTCCTCCTGCTCGGATTCATCTGCCTCTGCATAAGAAAAAATATCAGGAATCTCCTCTGTCTCCTCGGACGTCCTTGCATAACGCTTATCGTACTTTTCCTGCTGGGAAGGAGTCAGTGGTTTGTACTGCATCTTTAGTTCCATCGCCTTATAGACATACTGCCCCTCGCTGAACCAAAGAATCAAATCGTCACACTCTTCCAGACATTCTGATGTCATACCGGCTTCCTGATACAGCTTCGCCAGTTCATATGCCCACTCTTCAATATATTCGGATTTCTTATATTCTTCAAGAGCTTCGATCTGCTGCTCGATCGGCGCCCTCTGCGCGCGGAGAATCTTATATCTTAAAATGTACTGATTCGGGTCTTTCGGCGCGATCTGCATAAACTCATCGTAAAAATCGATCGCCTCATCGACATTTCCCGTCTTAAGAGCCAATCCGCACAGACGGCTGATAATCTTACGGCTTCCTTCCGCCGGCTGATATGCAAGCGTCAAAATGTCATATCCCTTCTGATATTCTCCGGTTTTTTCATAAATTTCACTGACGTTTGACAACATCACTGCATTGCGCACGCGCCTCCAGTCAATTTCATCTGCGATCGCCGCCGCTCTGCTGTACGCGCCGCTCTCCATAAGTTCGAGCATCCGTTCAGTCTTTGATTTATATTCGTATTTATCCACCGCATTCACCTCATTAAAAAATAGTTTTGTACAGGGCAGTGTCTTTCCTTCTATGTTTCTTTACATACTATATCTTTCAATATTTTATCATATGCATTTCGCAATGTCAAAAAAATGCACCCTCAATTAACATTGAAGATGCATTTTTATAATCTATTTAATTTTTTCATATTCTCTTTATTTTTAAATCGGAGGCAAATATTAGATTCTGTTCCTGTAAGACCTCTGCCATTGTTATTTGATCTGCGGTCGATTTATTAAGACCTGCTTATTAAATCTTCCCTCCTTCAATTAACAAATTCGAGTTCATAACAGTATCCTTATCACATATCACTTACGTTCCTTGTTTCCGGTACCACCACACATATTAAACCCGATATGCACGAATGATAATCTACTCAATGTTTCTTTACACATCTTTTGAAATTCTGCTATATGTGGTATCTATATTCAATATGTCTGCAAATGTTAAATCTTTCTGATCTCTATCCGGACTTCCAACTCTCCGATCAATTCTTTCGTTATTTTTATTCCGGATCATCTATCCTTGAGCAAAGGTCTCTTCTCCACAGGAACTTACACTTGCCGTACCACTAACATATTGATGATTCACTGAAATCACGCTGTCCATTGGTCTTTCCCTCCTGCTATCCGTTTATTTTTAATCTAATCGGGCAACTGATACGATGCCTTCTTAGTTAAATATCCTTTTGAGATGCTTTTGTTTTTATTTTGTTGTATCTCTTTTGGATGTCTTTATAATATCACCTGAGTTTTATTTTGTCAATACATTTTTATAAAAAACTTTAAATAATTACATTTTACTTTTATATTGTATGAATTTTCTGACAATGTTGCTGTCTCTGCAAAAAAGAATAAGGCGTCCGTTACCGAACGCCCTATTCCATAAAAGCTTAAATGTTTACTGCCTTAATCAAAAGACAAGTTTTCACTATGCTCTTTTTCTTCTAACCGCTACATAAGCAATTACCGACATTCCCGCAAGTACAAGCCACAGAGCTACATGTGCCGTATCTCCTGTCTGTACGCTTCCGCCCTGTGACGGAGTTGACGGAGTCTGCGGATCATTCTTCGGCGGAGTCTGAGTCTTCGTCAAACCTTCTGCCGCTGAATTCAACTGTGCCAAAGCAGCTTTTACCTGATCTGCTGTTGCAGCCTCGTTATCCAAGATTACCTTAGCAGATTTCAGAGCGTTTTCAAACTTCGCCCAGCTCTCTGCTGTGTAACCGTCGTTCTTCTTATCTTTGTACTTGTCGTAAGCTGCCTGAAGCTCGCTCTTATCAACAGACGGTTTTCCGGAAAGCTTCAATGCTACGCGAGCGTCTCTTAACGCATTAAGCGCTGCGTCTACCGCTGCCTGATCACTGTTGCTGTTGTCTTCCACGATTGCTTTTGCCGCTTTCAGCGCATCTGCATATTCTTTCCAAGAATCTGCTGTATAGTCTGCCTCTTTCAGATCTTTATACTCTTCGATCAAAGCTTTCAATGCATCTGTGTTTCCACGCTGTACAAGTGCTGTAACCGCATCGTTCAACGCTTTTGCTGCTGCATCGATCTCCGTCTGATCTTTGCTGTCTTTCAGTACCTTTTCTGCATCTGAAAGAACTGTTTTCATTGCTTTGTAAGAATCTGTTGTGTACAAGTTCGCATCAGCCGCTTTCGCTGCATCGATTGCTGCTTTTAACGCCTCTTTATTGATCTGCTCTACTTTTACTAATGCTGTATGAGCATCTTCTAACGCTTTCTTCGCTGCGTCTACCGCTGCCTGATCAAGATTGCTGTTGTCTTTCACAACTTTTTCTGCCGCTGTCAACGCATCTGTGTACGCTTTCCAGGAATCTGTTGTGTAGTCTGCCTCTTTCAGACCTTCTGCTTTATATTCTGCGATCAAAGCTTTCAACGCATCTGTGTTTCCACGTTCTACAAGCGCAGCAACCGCATCATTCAAATCTTTTGCTTTCGCATCGATTGCCGCCTGATCCTTACCGTTTGTCAGAAGTTCTTCTGCTTCTGCAAGAACTTTTTCCATTGCTTCGTAAGAAGCTGTTGTATATGCGTTTTCGTCTTTTTCTTTTGCCGCATCAACTGCTGCCTGCAGTTTGCTCTTATCAAGCTGCGGATCTACCGGAGCTTTTACGAGAGCTTCTTTTGCCGCTTTCAATGCGTCTTTCGCCGCATCTACTTCTGCCTGTGTCTTATTGCTGTTGTCTGCCACGATTCCATTTGCAGCTTCAAGAGCTTCTTCGTATTTCACCCATGTCTCATGTGTGTAATCCGCTTCTTTCAGTTCTTTGTACTCTTCGATAAGAGCTTTCAATGCATCTGTGTTTCCGCGTTTTGCCAATGCTGCATGTGCATCTTCTAACACTTTCTTCGCTGCGTTTACCGCCGCCTGATCGCTGTTGCTGTTATCTGTTACGATTGCGTTTGCCGCATTCAGAGCAGTCTCATAAGCGCTCCATGTAGATGTTGTATGATCCTCTGCTTTCAAATTCTCTTTTGTGTACTGATCGATCAAAGCTTTCAGATCTGTTACATCTCCGCGAGCAACAAGTCCTTTCACAGCTTCAGTTAATTCTGCAACCATTGCGTCGATCGCATCTTTTGTACCGTTTACAAGAAGCTGTTTTGCTTCTGCAATTTTAGCTTTTACCGGCTCTGCACTTGTTACTGTACTTGTTTCAACTTTCTTCTCTGCGTCTGCGATTGCAGTTCTCAGAGCGGATGCGTCTACAAGTTTAGCTTCTGCGCCTTCCAGTTTCTTAATCATAGCAGCTACTTCTTCCTGTGTCTGCGCTCCTGTCGCCACAAGATCGTAACCCTCTTTTACAAGCGCTTTGAATGCCGCCGCGCTGTCTGTCGTCGCATTAGACGTATCTACCGCTGACAATTCAGCCAATCTTTCGATCAAAGCTGTAATGTCTACGCCCGGTGTCTCGCCTTCTTCCGGTTTTGTTCCGTATACTTCAAGCTCTACAACGTGGTTTGTTGTTGCTCCACTCGTTGTTCCATGCATATAAACACGAACAAACCGTGCTTTTGTATCTGCCGGCAATGTCCATGTTTTACCTTCTGCCGATTCTTCGTATTCGTCATTAAATTCACTCTGCCCATCTGTATTTAACCCATGAGCATTTGTTTCATCTGCATTGTAAACGATTGTGGCTTTTTTGTTCTTAAATTCTTCTTCTTTTTCTGCTACAGCAACAACTGTATCCTTATAAGTTCTCTTATCTCCCCAATAACGATACAAGGATAATGCATCCACATCACACACAGCGCCTAAGTCAACCTGCATATAAGAAGATTCATCTCTGCCATCTGCTCCAAACTCTGCATAATTGTTTGCATAGTCTGTTTTGTTTCCATCAACAGCCATAGACATCGGTCTGTCATTGCCTTTTTCTGCACTTGTATCATTTGCTGTCCATTTTGCTGTTACGTTTGCATCTTTTGCGATGTTCTTTGCTTCTACTTTTTCTCCGTAGATTGCAAGATCACCGACTGTAATAAATTTGTTTACTTTATCTCCCTGATGATGGTAAGACTCTGTTCCGCTGATACGCACGTATCTTGCTTCCTGTGCCGGGAATGTAATCTCCTCCGGGAAGAATGACAGGTTATTTGTATTTGTAATCTTACTTGAAAGATCAAGACCATTTTCTCCTGTTACCGGAGTCCATGTCTGTCCGTCTTTACTGATCTCTACGATTAATTTCTTAATATTACCTGTACACTGCCAATAATTTGCCTGAGCATTAAAATAACGCGGTGTGTAATCAACCTGATCTAATTTATATGTAGCTCCCAAGTCAACCTTCATCCATGCATTATTGCTATTTACATTACCATCTGTTACTTCCTGACTTGTCCAGAATGTTGTATTATTTCCATCTAATACTTGCTCTTTCTCACCTTCACTTTTACCTGAAACTGTGATCATATCATTTGTAAGTTTAAGTTTCGGAAGTCCTTCCGGCTCTCCGAGATTAGCCACTTCATTATAACCGTATGCGATATCGTATACTGCCGCCGCTGTCACGCCATCTTCTGCTGTGATCGCAGCTTTCTCTACCTTATGGAATCTGTTCTTTTCATTATAAGCAGATCCTTCCAGTGTTCCGTCTACATAAAGTTTTAGCATACCGTTGTTTTCTTTCACACCTACTACTTTGTGCTCTGCTCCGTCGTTAATCATCTTGCTGGAAACTGCTGTCGCACCATTCAGTGTGAAGGATGCTTTTCCTTCTGCTGTTACTTTCAGCTCATACTGGTCGTTCTGTTTTACAAGAGACTTGTTTGTCTCAGCTGTATTTACTGTTGCATATACTGTAAATCCGTTGTTGGAATTCAGTGATTTGTCTGCTTCTGCAAGCTGCCCTGCCTCTGTAACTTTTTCATTTTCAACGATTACGTTGTTTTTGTGATATACAACAGAAGCATCTTCTGTAGCTTTGTTGCCCGACATATCTTTAATATCCTGCGGAGTTACTTTTATTGCCGCTTCGTTTGCCGGAGCTTCTGATAATTCGATATGATATGTTGTATCGTCTGCGCTCTTCTTAATAGAAGAAACTTTTGCGTTTTCTACTTTAAAGAGGTTTCCTGATACTTTCTCATCGAATTTTACTGTAAGTTCTTTCGCACCGTCTGTCATGATTCTGTCGATCTTCGGCGCTGTTGTGTCTTTGTCTGCCGAAACACGTAAGATACGCACTTCGTTCGGTTTCAAGTTCACTGTGTATTCTTGACCATACTTTAATGTACCTGTCTGAGCAGACTTATCGGAAAGAAGATAGCTGTGCTCTAAGTAGTAGTTTAATGTGCCTGCATTTTCTGCAACACCCATTGTACGGTCGAATGTAAACGTAATAGCTTTGTCTGCGCTTGCAGATGGGTTACGAAGTGAGATAATTCCATCTTTTCCATCGAAGCATGAGAATCCGTATGCTTCCGCCTGTGTTTCGTCTGAGTTTCCATCACCTAATTTTGTAATATCCGGTTTTCCGCCGATCATCTTGGAGTTTTTGAGCATATGATAGTTTTCTTCTGCCCACTCAAGGAATTCTCCTGTGATCTCGTATTTTCCGTCTGTCATAATACTGTCAGAGTAGTACAACTCCCAGAACGCTGTACCACGAGTAGACAGCATGTACAGATAGTTCTGGAAATCTTCATCTGTAGCAGTTTTAATCGTCATTTGTGTTCCTTCTTTTCCGTAAACCGGATCATGGTTGTACAGATTCTGAAGCGGGAACTGGAATTGATGATTCTTCAGGAAGTCATAGTAACAAGCGTCACGGTATGTAATCTGCTTGTTCATCTTCGTCGTTCCGAATCCGGCATCTTTCTGATCATATACGCACTGAATCCATACAGAGTTCGCCCACTGTAAATACCACGGACTCGGGTTTACATAACATGTAAGAGAAATCCAGAGATCATCTATGTTCTCTTCTTTAGCGCTCTGACGAACTGCTTCCATAAGATCGATCCATGCTTCCCACAGGTCAGTTACATGATACATCTGATGATAACCGCCTACCATATGATGGTTTGTCGTGCTATATACCGGAACGCCGTCGCCTCCACCTGCATTATTGAAATGATTATACTGGCCACCGTCTGCGAATCCATCCCATTTCCAGTAGTTCACATCATAATCTTTCTGCCATTTAACTGCCATCTCTGTGAACTTCTTCACATATACACGGTCTGCAACGTCAATAGATCCTCCTGCTTGACTTCCATTGCCTGCCTTTTGAATAATACTAGCAATATGATTTTGGAAATTATAACCTCCTCTTGGTCCAACCCATACACCGAAGTTACTTCCGAACTTCTTTACAAGCTCACTTGACGGAGTAAGTTCCTGTGGGAATTTTGTATTAAACGCCCAAAAACCTGTTGTATTCAGTGAAGTTCCCGAACGTCCTGCATCAACAATTCCCGTATCATTATAGTTGTTCCATCCGTCATCCACTACATAAGAATCCAGTGGGCTGACTTCTGCTTTGTTCAACTCACGGTCAATTTCAATAAAAGATTCAAGAATGTTTTTATCATCAATGAGCATCATATTATCGAACCATGAGTTGTACTGTGTACGGAACTCTGACGGAGTTGCGATTGACTTGATATACTCGAAGAAGTCTGCCTGAATAACTTCCTGCTCTGTACTTCTTGCCGCTCCTGCAACTGTCTGCCATGTCACATATTTTCCATCCTTCGTCAACTGGTTGTCTGTCTGCAGTCTCTCGAACGTCTTACCGCTGTAATAGCGCATAAATCCAGTTCCGTCTACGATCTCTGTATCCGCTGCCGGGAATTCACATCCGAAGAACATTCCCTGAATGTAGATCGGCTGTCCGAGGTTCGCTTTGAACTCTTCCATCGCAACAACTCCACCCTTATTTCTCGGGATTGTCCACTGTGCGTCGGACGCTGCCACTTTCAGAGACTCAAGATCGATATAGTCGATCTCAGCTTTTGCCATCTGTTCATCCGGAACATCGATCTCGAGGAATTTACGCATGAAGTGATCTCCTTCATACATTACGATTACTTCGTCGATCGAATACTCTACGTTTTTGTGAGTATACGGTTTGAAAGAAAATGTTACTTTCTTTCCTTTTTTTTGTACTCCGTTGATTTCTGCTGTTGTATCTTCGACTTTCACTGCGTCATTGCCGTCTTTCAGCTCTAAATCGCTTGTCTCAAAAGAGCGTCCTGTATCTTCCGGCGCTTTGTCCGCATGGAGATTGAACTCTGCTCCACCTGCAAACGTCTTTCCATTTTTAGCAGACGTTGCCACAAGCTTGATCTGCTTTGCAGTACATTCTTCTTTCAGATTTACATAAATCGGACTTACACCGTTATATGTAAAATCACCCTCTGCGATAGGCTCGCCCCACTTATCGGAATCATAATCAAGTTTACTTTCTTCTGTTGATGCATACAGCTTGTATCCCTTGATGTTTCCGTTTGTGTCCTCGCCTTCCTGTCTCGGTGTGTAGGAGAATGACTGAAACTTTACATCTTTTCCGAATGTAATGACTACATTATATGGAAAAGCCTGACCGCCAGACCCCCCCCCATAATTTGTATGCCATATACTGGAATTATCCCCATCCAGCAAATTTGATGCCGGGCCATCCGACGGTCCTTCTGAATTATGGTAGCTGTCTGCTGTCGCCTCCCAACCACTGCGGTCGATTGCTTCCAACGCAGTCTTTTCTTTCGTTGTCTTAACAACGAATTCTTCACTTCCTTTTTGCGGAGTGAAGGTTGTTCCTTCTCCACCAGTTCTTTTGTTCACAATTTCAGTCGTGGACAATTTTTTGTCCGCTGTTGAAAATGTTCTTTTGATGGCATCGTTTCCGATTGTAACAGTATTGCCTTCCTGTTTTACGGTCACATTGCCATAAGGAACTGCAGTTTCATTTTCTGCCGCTCCGGCAACTGATGTTGTGGAGAAGACGCTCGTCACAACCATAGCTGCTGCGAGCGCTGCACTGAAAAATTTCTTTTTCATAATATTCTCTCCTTTCCCCGTGAAATTGTTATGTTTTTCACAGTCTGCATCTATTTTATGATAACATATTCCCTGTCATTTCGGTACATCCAATATCCTTTTCGTGATATTTACTTAATTTATGTCAATTTAATCAATGTTTTTTTAAGATTTTATCGGTTTTTCTTAAGAATTCTTCTTTTTATTTTCCGCAATTTATTAAGACGACTATAATATCCTGTTTATGTCAGGAAATAAAGGGAATCCTGTAAATAACACTTAAAGGAGTTGCATTATATATGAAGAAACTCATTTATCCGGCAGCGCTTATTCTGCTTTTTATTATATTGACAACGACAATTCTGCCTGCCGACGCCGTCTACGGATCGAATACGGACTGGTTTTCCCAGCATGCCGCTCTTGCGGAAACGATCCGTGACGCCTGCGTGGAACAGCACACGCTTCTTCCCGACTGGATCGATCTCGGAAGCGGAAGCAACGGATATCAGTTTTCTTATTATGGATTTTTAAGACCTGATATTCTGATCGGATGTCTGTTTCCGCAGATTCCTATGGTTTACATCCTGATCAGCTATATGCTTGCACTTTATCTCGCTTCCGTTCTTTTATGTTATATGTGGCTGCAAAGCGAGGATATTTCCCCGTTCTTTTCCTTCATCGGAAGCGTTTTATTTTTGACTGCGGGATGTCTTTTCCATATGCATCGTCAGATCATGTTTGTCAATTATCTGCCGTTTTTGATCCTTGCTTTTTTGTGCGTGAAGAAACGTAAGTTTCGCTTTCTCCCTCTTTGTATGCTTCTGATCTGCCTGCACAGCTTCTATTTTGCGATCGCCGCATTTGCCGCGATCGGCTGGTACTGGCTGCGAACAGAAAAAACATCATTTTGGAAAGATTCGTTTTTCAAAAAATATATTCCTTCCGCCGTTCTTTCCGTATGCATGGCGGCGGCGCTCCTTCTGCCGACAGGACTTGTACTGATGGAGCACAGACGAAGCGGCGGCGGATTTTCTCTTTTGAAAATATTAGAGCTTTTCGGACCGAATATCTCTATGAACGGCATTTTGTTTAACGAATATGGACTGGGGCTTACATTGATCTGCTTTTACACGATACTTGCCGGATTAAATAAAAAAAATCCTGCCAAAAAAGAGTTCTTTCCTGACAGCGTTTTATTTTTATCTTTCGGATTGTTCGGTATCTTTTCTTATATTTTAAACGGAACGCTCTACGCCAGACCGAAGATACTTATTCCGTTTCTGCCGCTGTTCATCCTGCACTGCGTACGTTACTTAAAATCAGTGCACACCGAAACAGACCGCGTTTCATCGTATCCGCTCTATCCGTTTGCCGTAATGCTTCCGCTTGGTCTGCTCTGGTTCAGTCAAGTTCAGTTTCCGTGGATTTTGATCGAACTTGGTATTCTGTTTTTATTTTGCCTGATACAAAGACGGAAACAAAACCTTATTTTGCAAATGTTTAAAAATCCCCGCATTTTTGCCCGGGTAGAATTACTCGTCTATCTGCTCATACTGATCGCCCCGGTCGGTATGTATATTACAACTGCCAGAAAGGAAAACTGGGTAAAGAAAGCAGATGTTTCGGCAAAAGAAACTTACACAAAACTTGCGGAAATTCCGATGGATCCGCTCTATCATTTTGACAGCCTGACCGAACCGCTTGCAAACGGAAACCGCGCCCCAGAAGCGAAAATAACAAGAAGTTCTATGTATTCTTCTGTGACAAACAGCGCTTACTCCGACTTGTATTATGACGTGCTGAATACACCGATCCGAATCAATAACCGGATCGCGCTGCTTACTTCCGATAATCCGTTCATGCTTCATCTTCTTGGCGTTCGGTATATCGAGACAGAAAAAGATCATATTCCCGCCGGGTATACGCCTCTGTATTCTTCGGCAAAAGACACGGTGGTCGCAGAGAATAAACACGTGCTTCCGAATGTTTATTTTACATCGGATACAATCTCTGAAAAAGAGTTTGACCGTTTCAATCAAATCGAACAGTTGGAAGCGATTTCCCGCAAAACCATAATAGAAAACACTTCCACTGATACGGACAGCGACGTTTACCTCCCCGGAAAGTTTATCACTCCTTTTGCCCCGAAACTGTCGGCAGACGGCAAACTTCCCGATAGTTTGACTATCAAAAAGACTGCCGATAAGTATGACATAATCTCAAAATGTCAACAATCGTTGACATTTTATGTTGAAAATACAGGTTTTGGCAACATTTTGTTGCTTTCTTTCCAGGTGGATAATAAAACGATCGATCCTGTTGTCATCGACATTAACAACATACGCAATAAGCTTTCGGGACTATTTGCGCCTTACCCAAACGGAAACAATATGTTTCACTATCAGTTTTCAGCGGACAGCGACTCGGGTATGACAAAACTAAAGGTTACTTTTCCAAAGGGTCATTTCACTGTCAGCAACGTACAGTGGCATTTATGTAATAAACATATTTTCGACGACAAGAACACAATTACAAAAGCGGTCTGTGACAGCAGAACCGAACGCAGCGCCTTCCTTTCAGGCACGACTGTTTTTTCCGGAAGCATCCATGCAGAAAGCAACGGGGTTCTCGCATCTGCGATTCCGCGGCAAAACGGACTTGAGCTTTACATCGACGGCAGACGCACAGATATTATCCGCGTAAATAAAGCTTTTGCAGGAGCACATATCGAAAAGGGGACTCATAAGATCGAATTTCGATTTTCTCCTCCCGGAAAACAAATCGGCTGTATCATCAGCCTGATATCTCTGTTGTGCTATTTAAGTTACCTGATTTTTACATTTGGAGTCTTTACTTCAAGAAAAACACAAAATATTACAACGGCTCACCATAAAAACGCGCTGTAAGAAATTCACTATAATCATTATAAGAAAGAGGGAACTGACTTTGAAACGAATTTACTTAAGCAAAGAACTGCTCACTTACATCATTACCGGAGGAATCACAACCGGAGTTAATTACATGTTATACGGACTTTTTCTATTTTTTCACGTTCCGTATATTGCATCTAACAGTATCGCATGGACAGGCGCGGTTATCGCCGCCTATGTTCTGAACAGAAAATGGGTCTTTCGGTCAAACAGACGGATTCCCGAAGAGTTTTTCTCCTTTGCTGCTCTACGATTTATCACACTGCTCGTCGAAAACGTTCTGCTTTGGCTTGCCGTCGATCAATTATCACTTTCTTTGATCGGCTCAAAATTAATCGTAAGCGTCGTAACCGTGATCGGAAACTATGCGCTCTGCAAATACCGCGTTTTCAAAACTGCCGCTCATGGGCAGGATCAAAATATGATCAGAAAGGAGCTGCTTCCATATGACAATCAAAAATAATCCTGCTGACGATGTGATCAGCATTATCGTTCCGTGTTTTAATGAAGAGAGCGTTCTCCCCGCTTTTTACAGCGCGGTTTCAGACGCCGCATCCTCGATCGAAGGCGCTGTCTGCGAATTTCTTTTTATAGATGACGGAAGTTCTGACCGAACGGCAGAGATCCTTCAGCATTTTACAGAGAAAGACGAGCGTGTCCGTTTTCTTACATTTTCCAGAAACTTCGGAAAAGAAGCCGCCATGTACGCCGGACTTCAAAACGCATCGGGAGACTACTGTGTATTTATGGACGCCGATCTGCAGCATCCGCCCGCTCTGCTTAAAAACATGTATCACGCTGTCAAATACGAAGGATACGACTGCTGTGCAGGACTTAGAGAGGACCGAACCGGAGAAAATCCGATCCGCACGTTCTTATCCCGCTCTTTCTATCACTTGATCGGGAACGCATGTCATCTCGATATGGGAGACGGAAAAGGTGATTTCCGAATGATGAACAGAGCTATGACGGACTCTATTTTGGAACTCAAAGAATACAACCGCTATATGAAAGGGATCTTCTCTTTCGTTGGATTTGATACAAAATGGATTCCGTTTCACAACACTGAGCGCGCCGCAGGAAAAACAAAATGGAATTTCCGCTCGCTGTTCCGCTATGCAATGGACGGAATGTTATCATTTTCTTCCGCCCCCGCTTCCCTGCCCGGCTTCATCGGCATGTTTCTCCTGATCGCCGCCGTTGTCACAGGACTTGTTTCCGTTTTCACCGGACATAAAGCAAACTGGATCCTTCTGCTTGTCTGCCTGATCCTCGCGTTGAACGGCATACAGATGATCTTCCTGTCACTGCTCGGACAATATATGTCGAAAGATTATATGGAAAGCAAGAAACGACCGATCTATATTATAAAAAAGAAAGGGGGGTTTTAACCCCTCCTTTTCTACGACAGCTCTAAGTTTCCTGTATAAAGCTGATAATACGTTCCTTTCTGTGACAGCAACTCATCATGTGTTCCACGTTCGATAATACGTCCGTGTTCCAGCACCATGATCGCATCGCTGTTTCGGATCGTCGAAAGTCTGTGGGCGATTACAAATACTGTACGCCCTTTCATAAGGTTATCCATACCTTTTTGAACGATACTTTCTGTTCTTGTGTCAATAGACGATGTCGCTTCATCCAGGATCAGTACCGGCGGATCGGCAATGGCAGCTCTTGCGATCGCAAGAAGCTGACGCTGTCCTTGAGACAGTTCTTCTCCGTCTCCGCTCAAGCGCGTCTCATAACCTTTCGGAAGCATTCTGATGAATCCGTCTGCATGAGCCAGCTCTGCTGCCTTATAAACTTCCTCATCTGTCGCATCCAGTTTCCCGTAACGAATGTTTTCCATAATCGTTCCTGTAAACAAATGTGTATCTTGAAGAACGATACCAAGCGATCTTCGCAGATCAGCCTTTTTAATCTTGTTTATATTAATATCATCATAACGGATCTTTCCGTCCTGAACATCATAGAAACGATTGATCAGGTTTGTGATCGTTGTCTTTCCCGCTCCCGTCGAACCGACAAAAGCAAGTTTTTGTCCCGGCTTCGCGTACAGAGTCAGATCATGAAGCACCATGTGGTCTTCCGTATATCCGAACGTCATATCATAAAATCTCACGTCGCCTTTCAGCTCCGTATATGTCACTGTGCCGTCTGCCTGATGCGGATGTTTCCATGCCCACAAGCCTGTTCTTTCTTTACACTCCGTAAGATTTCCCTGTGCATCCTTCTTTGCGTTTACAAGAGTAACATATCCTTCGTCTACTTCCGGCTCTTCATCCATCATATTAAAAATACGTTCCGCACCTGCAAGAGCCATGATGATTGAGTTAAACTGCTGGGCAATCTGCATAAACGGCTGAGTAAAGCTCTTCGTAAACTGAAGATAAGACGCCATCACGCCAAGCGTAATGTTTCCGATGCCGAGTACCGAAAGCGCGCCGCCCAGTACAGCAGTCAAAACGAACTGTAAGTTTCCCATATTTCCGATAACCGGACCCATGATACTTGCAAACGTATGTGCCTTTGATGAACTGACGAACAGACTTTCATTCAGCTGATCGAATTCTTCTTCCGAAATCCGTTCATGGTTAAATACTTTCACGACCCGCTGTCCCGTCATACGCTCTTCCACAAATCCCGTGATATTTGCCAGATCAAGCTGCTGCCGTACAAAGTATTTTCCGCTGTTTCCTCCGACCATTCTCGCAACAGCCGTCATCACCCCGATCATCACAACGGCGAGAACTGTCAGGATCGGACTTAAAACAAGCATCGCAATAAATGTGACTACGATCGTAAGAGCCGACATAAGCACCTGCGGGATCGACTGATTGATCATCTGACGAAGCGTATCCGTATCGTTTGTATAAAGGCTCATGATCGAACCGTTTGTATTCCGGTCAAAATAACGGATCGGCAGTTTCTGCATATGTTCAAACATCTCGTCGCGGACACGTTTCAGCACGCCCTGCCCGATCACGACCATAAGTCTCGTGTAAATGAAGGAGGCAATTACGCCGCTCAAGAAAATACATGCCAATATACCAAGCGCCTGATACAGTTCTGTGTAATCCGGACTTTTTTGCCCGATCAGCGGGATAATATAATCATCCAGCAGAAACTTCAGCGACAATGAGACCGAGATCGTCGCAATCGAACTGACAAGAATACAGATCAGTACGATAATAAACTGTACTTTATATGTTTTCGTCACATATCCGAGTAGACGTTTTGCTGTTTTTAATGTATTTTTATTCAACGACGGTTTTGTCGGTTTCTTTTCTTTACTCACTGTCCTTTCCTCCTTTCATCTGTGATTCATATACTTCCCTGTAAATCGCATTCGTTTTCAGCAATTCCTCCGATGTTCCGATTCCGCTGATCTCTCCTTTGTCCATTACGATAATAACATCCGCATCCTCTACCGAAGAAACTCTCTGCGCAATGATGATCCGTGTCGTATCCGGAATCTCTTCTCTGAAAGCCTGACGAATCAGCGCGTCTGTTTTCGTATCTACCGCGCTTGTCGAGTCGTCCAGAATAAGGATCTTCGGCTTTTTCAAAAGCGCCCTTGCAATACAAAGTCTCTGCTTCTGACCGCCTGACACATTATTTCCGCCTTCTACGATCATCGTCTCATATTGATTCGGAAACTCTCTGATAAATCCGTCCGCCTGCGCCAGCTTACATACGCGTTCTACTTCCGCATCACTTGCAGTTTCATCACCCCAACGGATGTTCTCATAGATACTTCCTGTAAAAAGTACATTTTTCTGAAGAACGACAGACACCTGATCCCGCAAAGCTTTCAAATTATAATCCCGCACGTCTGTTCCGCCGACTTTCACTGTTCCCGACGTCACATCATACAGTCTCGGGATCAACTGCACGAGCGTTGACTTAGCGCTTCCCGTACCGCCGATGATTCCGACGATCTGACCGCTCTTTATATGAAGGTTTACATCTTTCAGCGAAAGATTGCCTCCCTCTCCCGCATAACTGAAGTTCACATGTTCAAATTCGATATCTCCGTTTGTAACTTCCGTAACTGCATCCGCTTTGTCTTCCATTTCCGGTACTTCATCCAAAACTTCGTTGATACGTTCCGTGGAAGCTTCCGCGATCATGATCATAACGAATACAAACGACACCATCATAAGAGACGTCAGTATCTGAAGTGCATAGACGATCACACTTGTCAGCTCTCCTGTAAGCATATCTCCGCTTATGATACTTTCGCCGCCGATCAGCACCATTGCAAGAACGACTATATACATAGTAAACTGCATCGTCGGAGAGTTCCAGGCAACGATTTTCTCTGCTTTTGTAAAAAGCCGGAATACAATACCCGAGATCTTTCCGAATTTTTCAACTTCATGGTCTTCCCGAACGTACGCTTTCACGACGCGGGCTGCGTTGACGTTTTCCTGAACGACATTATTCAATTCGTCATATTCGTCAAACACCTTGATAAAATGCGGGTGCGCTTTCTTTGCGATAAAGATCAAAAGTCCTCCCAAAACCGGAATCGTGATCAACATCATAAATGCGATCGCAGGACTGATCGTCACCGTCATGATCAGGGACATCACGATCATGATCGGCGCTCTTGCGAGCAGACGGATCGTAAACATATACGCCATCTGTACATTCGTAATGTCGGTCGTCAGTCTTGTCACAAGACCCGGCGTTGAAAAATGATCGATATTACCGAATGAAAAATCTTGTATTTTATAAAAAATATCATGTCTTAAATTTTTAGCATATCCCGAAGACGCTACCGCCGCAAGCTGACCTGCCTTCGCTCCGAAAAAAAGCGCTACGACCGCAAGCAGTACGAGCAAAGCGCCCAGCTTTATGATATATGCCATATCTCCGTTCATGATCCCCACATCAATAATCTTCGCCATCAAAAGCGGAATGAGAACTTCCACAAACACTTCCGCGGCTACAAGAACAGGTGTCAGAAACGATTGTTTCTTATACTCGCGCACTGAGCGCAGTAATTTTTTATCCATCTTTTCTATTAGCTCCTCTCTCTACTATTGATTTTTGTTTACATGCTGCTTTCTTTCCCCCGAACTGTTTCCCTCCCGGCACAGTTTCCTTTGATCGGCTTTGATCACACTGCGCCGGCTGCCGCCGGCTTTTGTTTTTCGGTACAGCATTTTTCATCTTCAAACAAATTGGCGGAAATCAGTTCCAGTGTTTCTATACAAACCGCCATTTTTTCATCAGGTATCCCCTGACGGATGATTTTTTCCGTACGATCAATGTTCATCAATACATGTTCTCTGACTTTTTCCGCTTTCTCTGTCGGCACAATCTTTTTCAGCCGCGCATCCCGGTCTTCTGCTTTCCGCAAAATAAATCCGTTTTTTTCTAAAAGCTGTAAGATTCCCGTCGCTGTGGATCTCCGGATCTGAAATTCCGCCTCAACATCCTTCTGGTAAATATCCCTGCTCATTGACTGAAGCAATATGTAATGAAGTACATGCCTTTGCATATTTGTCAAAGAATCCTCTTCCTCATGACAATTCATTCTCCGCTTCAGTTGATGCGAGATCCGATTGATGATCTTTCCTACGTCACACCGCTCTTCCATAATCCATCCTCTTCTCTTTCTGATTTCCGTATCCGCATTTTTCGTATTGACTTTTCCTTTTTTACGAAGTCGTTTGACCTCTGTATTATGCACAAAATTATAATAGTTCGGGTGCTAACAATATAGTATATGTAGCAAAATTTTTAATGTCAATCCTTTTTTCTGTATTATTTTTCAATTTTCTGTATTATTTTATAATTTATACTATTTTGACGAATTTTTTACTATTTCGCACAATAAAGTATGGCATTTTCACGAATAGAATTGTATAATAAAGGGGAGTAAATTATAAGGGAGGACTCAAGCATGAAACAAAATAATATGTTAGCCATGATCTTGGCCGGTGGACGCGGTTCCCGTCTTCATGACCTGACCCAGAAAGTCGCCAAACCGGCTGTTTCATACGGCGGAAAATATCGGATTATTGATTTTCCACTCAGCAACTGTGCCAACAGCGGAATCGACGTTGTAGGCGTATTGACTCAGTACGAATCCATTCTTCTCAACAGCTATGTAGCTGCCGGAAGACGTTGGGGATTGGACGCGAAAGACAGCGGCGTCTATGTACTCCCGCCCCGTGAAAAATCAGATGCCAATCTTGATGTTTACCGTGGAACTGCCGATGCGATTTCACAAAACATAGACTTTATCGACACGTATTCTCCGGAATATCTTCTTATTCTCTCCGGCGACCATATTTACAAAATGAACTATGCAAGGATGCTCGCATTCCACAAAGAGAGTAAAGCCGACGCGACAATCGCAGTCATTGAAGTTCCGATGAAAGAAGCGAGCCGATTCGGTATCATGAACACCGATGAAACAGGACGCATCGTAGAATTTGAAGAGAAGCCGGAACACCCGAAGAGCAATCTTGCTTCCATGGGTATCTATATCTTCAACTGGAAACTGCTTCGCAAAACGCTTCTTGCCGATATGAAGAACGCGGATTCCAGCCACGATTTCGGAAAAGACATTATCCCGGCGCTTCTCAATGACGAGAAGAAGCTCTGCGCTTACAAATATAAGGGATACTGGAAAGACGTCGGAACGATCGACTCCCTCTGGGAAGCAAACATGGATCTTCTTGACAAAAACAATGCACTTGACCTGAACGATCCGGCATGGAAGATTTACACAGAGGACGTAACGGCTCTTCCGCAGTATATCGGCGCCGACGCTGTTGTTGACCGCGCTTTTATCACACAAGGCTGCGTTGTCAACGGTAAAGTTAAAAATTCTGTCCTGTTTACAGGAGCAAAAGTTGCCGAAGGAGCACAGGTTATAGACAGTGTTCTTATGCCGGGGGCAGAAGTTGCCGAAGGAGCTGTCGTTACACGCACGCTCGTTGCAGACGGTGTCAAGATCGGTAAAAACGCCGTTGTCGGAAGCGCTGACAGCAAGAATATCGAACTTGTGGCAAAACGTGTAAAGGGGGATGAATAATATGAACAGAGCTTTTGGAATTATAAATTTTGCCGGAAATCATATTAAAGTAGACGGTCTTCAGGATTTTCGTCCTGTCGGCGCTTTCTCTTTCCTCGGACGTTACCGCATCATTGATTTTCCGATTTCTAATATGAGCAACAGCGGAATTGACAATATCGAAGTATTTATCAGAAGAAAACCTCGCTCCCTTACAGAGCACCTCGGAACAGGCCGCCATTACAACATCAACTCAAAACGCGGCAGTCTGAATATCATGTATACAGAACACGGTCAGATCGGCGACATTTACAGTACCGACATTACCGCTTATATGGAAAACATAGAGTGCCTCGAGGAGATGCCTCATGAATACGTTGTCATAGCTCCGAGTTATATGGTTTACAAAGCTGATTACAGCGAATTTCTCGACGCTCATATCGAATCCGGCGCGGACATCTCTATGATGTATCACTCGGTCGATAACGCCAAAGACGCTTTTTTGAACTGTAACGCTTTGAATATCAACAAACAAAAAGGAGTTCTTGCAATCGAACCGAATCACGGAAATGCGAAAAACCGCAACATTTCCATGGATACATATGTTATGAAAAAAGATCTCTTCATCGAACTTGTTCGCAAAGCAAGCAAAAGATCATCTATGTACACGTTTGCCGACATTCTTGATGAAGAATCCGAAAATCTTGATATTCGTGCGGTATCCCACCGTGGGTTCTTTGCGATCATTAATGATTTTAACGCATATTATCAGGCAAATATGTCTCTTGTAGACCTGAATAATGCCGGAAGTCTTTTCGACAAAGACTGGCCGATCTACACGCACACGAACGATTCCTGTCCGACTCAGTATTTTGAAGGAAGCAAGGTGACTTCTTCTGTTGTTTCCAATGGATGCCTGATCGAAGGAACAGTTGAAAATTCCATCATCGGAAGAGGATGTGTTATCAAATCCGGCGCTATTGTAAAGAATTGTATCATATCTGCCGATGTTGTTATCGGAAAAGGCGTTCATGCGGAAAATCTCGTCGTAGATAAACATGCGCGTCTCATCCGCGGAAAACGTATCATCGCCGCTCCTGAAAAACCGGGATATGTAAAACGAGGCGATAAACTTTAAGTTTTAAAATAAATGAATGTAAACCTTCAAGATTTTCCCTCTTGATTATTCAGGGAGTACATGGTCGAACATGCGTCATGTACTCCCTGCCCCTTTTTCTGGATTTTCTCCATTTTTTCCTGTATAATGATCTGTATCTGAAACTGCTTACATACACCCGAAAAGGAGTACGAACTATAATGTTAAAATCTTATATCGCCTTCGATCTTGAAACAACAGGGTTAGATCCGATGAACAATGAAATTATAGAAATAGGCGCTTTAAAAGTCAGAGACGGAAAAGTCAGCGAACGCTTTATGGAATTTATCAAACCGCAGGAACTCATTTCGCCCGCCATCACAGGCCTAACCGGTATATCAAACGATATGGTCGCATCTGCTCGTCCCGCCCGTTCTGTTATCACAGACTTTATTGATTTTTGCGAAGAAGATATTCTCATAGGTCACAACATCATCTTTGATTACAGTTTTACAAAGTGTACGGCTGCCCGTGAAGGACTTCCGTTTGAAAAAATGGGGATCGATACTTTAAAAATCGCCAAAAAAGTGCATCCCGAACTAGAATCCAAAAGCCTTAGCGCTTTATGCGAACATTATAAAATAGAAAATAAGGCAGCCCACCGCGCTTATTTTGACGCGCTTGCAACTGCCAAATTATATCAGACGCTCTCCCATTATTTTGAACCTGACAATCCAAAGACGTTCAAACCGACACAGCTTACATATAAGATCAGGAAGCCTCAGCCTGCCACACCAAAACAGCTTGCTCTTCTTGAACGTCTGACAAAAAATAAAAAAACGTTTTCTCATAATACAGAAGCGTTCTCTTGCAATGCAGAAGCGCTCTCTTATAATCCGGAAACGCTTTCACGAAGCGATGCTTCCAGGCTGATCGACAGATTACTGAAAGGGAATTGATTCTTACATTTTCCACATATAATCTTCAACTATTTCAAACGGCGCAGGTCCGATTTTCAGCACAGCCGAATGAAATTCCTTTTGTAAGAAATCTTTTCCTTTCTCGTCAACCCACATTTTCTTTAATTCAAGGAATTCTACATACCCGATATAGTATTTCAGATAGTTGGCAGGCGAACCGAGGATCAGCTTATAGATTTCGCCGACTGCATCTTTATCTGTAATCCCGTAGTTTTTAAAAAATGCTTCCGTATCTTCGACGCTCCACCCGTCATAATGGATTCCGATATCCGCAAGGGCATAAAGCGCCAGTATGATAGAGGCGTTTTTCTGTAAAAGGGTCGCCTGCTCTTTGGAAAGCCCCATCAGATAATAACTGCCCATTTCCGCATAAGTCGCCCATCCTTCCACATATCCGCCGAAATCAAGAAGACTTCTGATTGGATCAGGATGCGTACTTTCATAATAAATCGTCTGATAAAGATGTCCCGGATATCCTTCATGAGCAAGTGTCGTAAAAAGCGTCATATCGTTTCCCATGCGCGCCCTGTTAATATAGATCACGTTTTGCTGTGAATTATCGATCGCGGGTATCATGTAAAACGCAGGACTTAGATGTTCCTCCATTGCCTCCGGAACATACTTTACTTCCAGCTTTGTCTGAGGCGGTTCCGGAAACGCAGTTTTCGATCCTTCTTTTAACTGTTCCAATATCTGCTCTGCCTTTTTATCTGTGATCACCGCCGCAGCTTCCTTAGCTTCCTTTGTTGTCAGACCGAGCACTTGCTCCATCGCCGTAAGATCTTCGTTTATCTGTCTGCGTGTCAAATCTTTTAGTTCCTCTACCGAACGTCTTGAACCGGTTGACTGCCGGGCAAGAAGTTCGTAATATTCCTTCCCCTTCGGAAAATATACAAGACCTTTTTCATTTTTACCCGATCCTTTGAGCTGTTCCAGTTCCTCCGTCATACGCTCATACGCAGGAAACACATAATCGGATATTGCAAGTGCATTTTCCTGTATGTAGTCACTTTTTTCTTTCTCTGTCAATGTATTTAATTCCATTACTCGATCTGCAAACGTCGAATACAAGTAATTTCCGTTCCCCATTTCCAAAAAGGCGCGGCACTGCCCGATCACTGTTTCCACCGCCTGATCCGGCATGAACAAACCCATCTCTGCCTTTTTCTTTTCAAATATCATGATCTCTTCAAAATATTCTTCCGTCTGTCTTACAAGCGCCAGATATACTTCCACATCTTCCTTATCATAAAAACGATATTCTGATAAAACTACCGGAAGCTGTGTCTGCACTCCGCTTACAAGCCCGAGCGGTTCTTCATACATTGTATAATCCGCGCTCTTTTTCATCAGCTTTAACCGATAATTTAAAATGTCATATGTAATCTTATTTTGTACGTTAAGATCATCATAGTTGAATCCAAGAAGAGCCTGACGCATATTTTCCGCCGCCGCCTTGACTGCTTCCGGCTCTCTTTCAAACTGACCGAATGTAGCGTCAGTTGCTTCAATCCCATATTTTTCCGGCGCTTTAAGCGTATAATGCAGACTCACTGTATTTGCCGACACTTCTTTGCAGAATAGTTCCGCCGTGTATTCTTCAAATCTTGCATCTTCACTTTGCCTTTTTCCTGCGCTTTTCGCACCTTTTGCTCCCTGCTTACTCTCCATTGAGCATCCGCCCACTGACGCCACAGAAAATACAAGTATTATAACGAGCAAAAGATTCAAAATTTTGAAATATATTCGTTTCTTTTGATTATTATTTACTTTCTCTTTGCCGTTACATTTCCATATCGGCATAATAACCCCCGAATCTTCTTTTACTGCATCCTATGTTATATCCGGCCTTAATATACATTGCTTTTTCTTATTTTAGGAATGGATCTTCCTGCCGTACATATAATCAAATAATCCGTACATTCTGTAAAGGAAGGTTTATTATGCAGCTTCTCGTCTATATTTCAAACTATATTGTTCCGTTCCTTATACTAAGCATCATCGTTTACGGTCTGTCCGCAAAGGTCAATGTTTACGAAACATTTATCAAAGGAGCAAAAAGCGGTTTTTTTACAGTCGTTCGGATCATGCCGACGCTTATCGGACTTATGGCGGCCGTCGGAATACTCCGCGCTTCCGGGTTCCTTGATTTCATTTCCGGTCTGCTTGAAAACTTTACCGGAAGGATCGGTTTTCCCGGCGAACTCGTTCCGCTTACTATCGTAAAAATGTTCTCTTCGTCTGCAGCGACAGGACTCCTCCTCGATATTTTCAAACAATTCGGCACAGACTCCCGTCTTGGTATGATCGCATCGATCTCGCTGTCTTGTACAGAGACAATCTTCTATACGATGAGTGTTTACTTTATGACTGCCGGAATCAAAAAATCCCGCTACACGCTCGCCGGTGCGCTTATCGCTACATTCGCGGGACTTGCCGCAAGCGTCCTCCTCGCATAACCTGAGCAGCATCTAAGTGCCGGTTTTATTTAAGGCTTTGAATATGGTTCGGTTTAAGACTTGAACGTCGGTCCGATTTAAGATTTGAGTATGGCTCGGCTTAAGACTTGAACGTCGGTTCGGTATTTGAACATCGGTTTTTGTTTAGGATTGTAGACCGAGGCGCTTTATGCTAATATATTACTATAATGTGATCATGGAGGTGTTTTTATGGCAAGTGTGACATTAGAACACTTATCGAAAATTTACTCAAACGGTTTCGTCTCCGTCAATGATGTCAGTCTTCGTGTTGACAACGGCGAATTCATTACTCTTCACGGTCCCAGCGGATGCGGAAAATCTACGATCCTCCGCATGATCGGCGGATTAGAGGATATCACTTCCGGTAAGATTTATCTCGGTGATGAATTATTAAACGATATTTTGCCGCGTGACAGACGGCTTGCGATGGCGTTCCAAAATTATACGCTTTACAAGCATTTTAACGCCTACGACAACATGGCGCTCGGTCTGCGTCTGAGGGATTTTCCCCGCAACATTATCGACAGCCGTGTAAACGATGCCGCCAAACTTCTCGGGATTTCAGGAGTTCTGGGGCAGAAGATCAAGGCGCTTTCTGAAAGAGACAAGCAAAAAGTCGCTCTCGGACGCGCGATTGTCTGCCAGCCGAAAGTCCTCCTCGTAGACGAAGATTTTGCGCGTCAAGATCCTGAACGAAGAAAAGAGATGCTTTGTGATATTCTCGAAATTAACGAAGAACTTAAAATTACCGTCTTATATGTAACAAACGATCCTTTGGAAGCCCGCACATTAGGCAAAAAGATCGTATTTATGAAAGACGGCAAAATAACCGATATCGGATAACCTCCAGTATCGGTTATTTTTTAGTTTCCTTCACCACTTTTTAGTTTTTCAAGATAGTTATAAATTTCTCTTTTCTGCACTCCTCGATCTTTTGCGGTTTTCTTCATCGCTTCTTTTTTATCGATTCCCTGCGACAGATAATACTCCATATGTTCTTCGATCGACAGATTACTCCACTTCTTTTGCTCTTCCTGCTCGATCTCTTCACGGCTCAATCCTTCAATTACAAGAACGCACTCCCCTTTCGGAAGATTTTCTTCATAATAAGAAACCGCTTCCAAAAGAGTCGATCTATACACAGTTTCATGCCGTTTTGTCAGTTCCCGGCATACGCTTACCCGCCTGTCGCCGAGCCGCTCTCCCAGCATCTTCAATGTTTTGATAAGACGGTGCGGAGCTTCATACAAAACGATTGTCCTCTGTTCCTTTTCCAGACAACTTAAGACAGCTTCCCGCTCTTTTTTATCTGATGGCAGAAAAGCTTCAAACGCAAATCTTCTTGTCGGAAGTCCCGAGATCGTAAGTGCAGACACACACGCCGAAGCTCCGGGAACAGCAGTAACCGTAATCCCTTCTTCATAACACATACGTACAAGCTCTTCTCCCGGATCGGAGATCCCGGGCGTTCCCGCGTCTGTAATAAGCGCAATATCTTTTCCTTCCAAAAGCTTCTCTATAAGCACTCTTCCTTTATCAAATTTATTGTATTCATGGTAGCTCGTCATCGGCGTTTCAATCTCAAAATAATTCAAAAGCCTAATGCTGTTACGTGTGTCTTCCGCCGCGATAAGATCTGCCTCCCGAAGCACTCGAAGAACTCGAAATGTAATATCTTCTAAATTCCCGATGGGCGTCGCACACAAATAGAGAGTTCCTGCCATCTTTCCCTCCTGTTTTTCTCTTCGTCTCTTTTTGTTTTCTGTTTTCTTTTCTTGTTGTCTATTTTTTTATTTCTTTATTTGTTTTTTCATTTCTTTTTTATATCTTTTTAATTCTTATTTATTTTACCTTTTCATTTCTTTTTATTTATAAATCACAAGCGGCGGTTCTACCGTGATACGCGGCTTTGCCCCGCGTACGCCTTCTATCATTACCATCGTCGGCTCTTTATCAAGATACGGATAAATAAACTGAATCCGTTTCGGCTCAATTTTATAATAATTCATTTTAATCATAATCTCCGTCAGCCTGAATGGACGGTGTATCATATAAAATCTTCCCTTATCCTGCAAAAGGCGCATACTCTCCCGCAAAATATCATCAAGTGAACAAAGCACCTCATGCCGTGCGATCGCCTTGGCGTCCGCCGGATTGCGAAGTCCGTGATCTGCGATCATGTACGGCGGATTTGTCGTGATCACATCAAAAAAGGCCGGCTTAAATATTTCCGCCGCCTCTTTGATGTCGCCTGTCACAATATCCACTTTATCTTCTAAACCGTTATAGTCTACACTTCTTCGAGCCATCTCTGCCATCTCCGGCTGAATCTCCAGACCTGTAAAATGACGTCCCTGCGTCTTTTCAGACAACAGTATCGGTATAATCCCGTTCCCTGTTCCCAGATCAAGAGCCCGCTCCCCCGCCTTTATTTTCACAAAATCCGAAAGAAAAACAGCATCTACGCCAAAACAGAATTTCTTCGGATCCTGAATCAATTCAAGACCGTTAAGCTGCAGATCATCCAGTCGCTCGCCCGGAAAAAGAACCGCTTCTTTCCCCTTCTTTTGTCCGCTCATATGCCGCTACCTACTCCTTTTCAAGTTCCGCAAGCTGCTTCATCTCTTCTTTTGTAACTTTCTGTTTCTTTCGTCTCGGTTTAAATTTCAGCTCATCCGCCATATATTCTCTGATCTCTTTCTCATCGTTTTCCAAATTTACGATTACTTTTACCAATCTGCGCAGAACGCTCAATGAATGGACAACTCCTGTAAGTCCGTCTTTTGTCGTAACCGCATCCCCGACTGACGGAAGCTGGCTGTTAAGCATCTCATACGTCTCTTCTTCATTCGTCAGACAACACATAAGCCTTCCGCACACACCTGATATCTTCGTCGGATTCAGAGACAGATTCTGTTCTTTCGCCATCTTAATCGACACAGCGGAAAATTCAGTCAAATATGTGCTGCAGCAAAGCGGCCGCCCGCAGATACCGATCCCCCCGCGGATCTTCGTCTCGTCACGCACTCCGATCTGACGAAGTTCGATCCTTGTGCGAAATACTGCGGCAAGATCTTTTACAAGCTCTCTAAAATCAATTCTTCCGTCTGCTGTGAAATAAAATAATATCTTATTCCCATCAAAAGTGTACTCAACGTCGATTAATTTCATTTCCAGTCCATGCTTACGGATTTTTTCAAGGCAGATCTTAAACGCCTCTTTTTCTTTCTGTTTGTTTTTATTTACAACTTTCTGATCCTGCTCAGTCGCAATCCTGATCACTGATTTCAACGGCTGGATCACATCTTCTTCGGCAACTTCTTTTACTCCGCTTACAACTCGCCCGAACTCTACGCCGCGGGCAGTTTCCACGATCACATTGTCGCCTTGCTTAATATCAAACTGTCCGGGAGAAAAAAAATAAATTTTCCCGGCAGTACGAAATCTGACTCCGATTACTTTTACCATTTTGTCAATTCTCCTTTATCGTCAGCAGGAGCAGTTCCATCGTCAGCTCAAAATTTACATTCGCTTTCATTCTTGCCTTTGCCTTTTCAAGAGAATCGAGAATATTTTCAATCCCCTCGTATGAGCTCTTCTTCGCCCGCTCCCGAATATATTTCATCTGATCGGAAAACACGACCCGATCCACACTTCTTGTTGCTTTATAGATCAACACATCTCTGTACCATATCGCGATCATATCAAGATAATCGCTGATCTCCATCTTATATATCATGCAGCGTTTTACCGCTTCCATCAGATCCGGAACTGTCATCTCGTCGATATTTCTCAGCAAATGTACAACTTCCTCTTTAATCTCATTGAAATATTCGGAGTTTGCCAACATGATCGCCTTCCCCATATTTCCCTGAGCAAAAGCAACGCAGACATCTGCTTTATAATCCGGCACTTCCAACTGCTCCATGAGATATTTTTTCACGAGCTGATCTTTAATATTGCGAAGCTTCATCATAACACATCTTGAACGGATCGTCGGAAGAAGTGTCTCCGCATTCTCCGTCAGAAGCATGATAACGGCATACTCCGGCGGTTCTTCGATTGTTTTCAAAAGCGCGTTCTGCGCCTCCACGCTCATCATATCCGCATCTGCTATAATATAGATTTTATATTTGCTGCTGTACGGCCGGATCATAATATCGTCATTCACCTGCGTACGGATATCTCCTACTCCGATCGTATTCGGTTTCTCATGCATGACCCGGATAATATCCGGCTGATTTCCGCCTGCCGCCTGCCTGCACGAACGGCATTTTCCACAGGCGTCGCCGTCTTCATCCCGGTTTTCACATTGCAGGCTCATGGCAAACAAATTCGCAAGCAGCTTCTTCCCTGAACCTCTCTCGCCATTCAAAATATACGCATGAGAAACTGCGTCCGCAGTCACTGCGTTCTGAATGTACTTAATAATATTCTTATGTCCTACTACGTCTTTAAAACCACTCATCCATATCACCTGCACTCTTAAAATTAATTTTCCAAAATGCCTCTCTGAAGACGTTTCCCTTTCAAGACATACTCCTATTGTACTACAATTTTAAATTAAAAGGTATTACAAAAGAGTGAAATCTCATAAAAACTGATAAAATCTATCTTATTTCTTCAATATATCTTTGTATTTTATTCAGACACTCTGTGAAATCTTCATTGCCAAACCGCTCTGTAATCCCGCTTTTGATAAGATTTTCTTCCGAAAAGTCCTCCTCGTCCGCAAGAAAACGGCGGCACATCTCCGCATATTTCGGCTTCTCCTGTCTGCGTTCCCGCTCAAGCGCGCGGGCAAGCCGCAGTCCGTCTTCCACTTCGAGATAAACCGGCACGATCGCCTCCTCTCCGAAATATTCCCGCAAAGCCTGATATGACACGAGCGTTCCGATCAAAAGATAATCTGCGGCGCTTAGATCGATCTGCCCGTCATCCGCAGTAAAATAAGTCCATATTCCGCACTTTGTGTTATAAGACCGGGACTCTATCACCTTCCCGTCCTCCTTCATCGCACGAAACTGTTCCGGATCCACAAAATAATATTCGACGCCGTCTTTTTCGCCTTCTCTGATCGGACGGGTCGTATAGGGAACAATCAAACGAAACTCTTTATATTGCTCTTTTAACTTTTTATAAACAGTATCCTTTCCCGAAGAACTCTTTCCCATCACACAATAAATTTTACCCATTTATCAATACCTCAATCTTTCCTTTCACCTTTGTTCCCTCAATCCGAAATCCCATTTTTTCATACTCGGACATCTCTTCCGCTATTTTCTCTGAGATCCGTTCTCCCGGAACGATCAGCGGGATCCCCGGTGGATAAATATAGGCATATTCTGCCGCGACCTTTCCGCCGCACATTTTCCATTCAACAGATTCGCATCCCTTTTTTAAACGCTGTCGTTTCGTCTCGCTCGGACTATAGATATATATATTCTTCTGATGATCCCGTTCTTTCTTGTCCTTCAATATATATTGATATGTATCTGAATCCTGCACTATATATCGCGCCAGAGAATTATTTCTTTCATACTTATCTCTTTTTGCAAGTTCGCCGTCAATTTCTTCCAATGCAGACACAAGGCGCTCCATCCCTTCGTCTGTATCTGCCGGCGAAGTCATCAAAACAACGTATGAGCCTGATGCCATCTCCGGTTGTAGTAAATATTTATCTTTCAAAACGTCATATAATTGTTTTCCTGTAAACCTATTTATGTCTTCATCGCCATGATTCCCAACCGCAGTTACTATCTTCGACCTGTCATACTTCTCCGTCTCAATCAGTTTCAACACAGAAAGCCTGCTTATTCTCTTTCTTACAGATTCCAGACGCTTCACATAATTGTCAAAAACATCTGAGCTTCTCTCTCCCACGAAACGAACACACTCGTCTATTCCTGCCATAAGTATATATGACGGACTGCTCGATTGAAGCATATGGACGTACTCTCTGATATCCGTTCTGTTAGCCAGCTCTCCATTCATATGAAGCAGCGCAGTCTGAGTCAACGACGGAAGCGTCTTGTGCAGACTATGAATAACGATATCTGCCCCTAAAGTATTACTGTTCTTTGGAAAATACGGATGGAACCCGAAATGTGCCCCATGCGCCTCATCCATGATCAATGGAATGCCCTTTTCATGAACAATTCCGGCAATCCGCTCAACATCCGAAACAACGCCTTCATACGTCGGAGATGTAATGACAACAATCTTCACATTCGGATTTTCCTCAAGAATCCGCTTAACTTCACCGGGATTTATTGCTCCGTTTTCAGGATAAATATAAATCGGATGAAGTTGGTTCATAAAGACTGCGTTATAGACCGATTTATGACAGTTTCTTGCCATTAAAATACAATCTCCCGAGTTTGTGCTTCCCATAACCGCACTCAGCAGCCCGACTGTGCTCCCGTTCACAAGGTAATGCGTTTCCTCCGCATGATATACGCACGCCGCATACTCCTGCAGTTCCTTCAGTATCCCCTCCGAATGATGAAGATCGTCAAATCCGTCGATTTCTGTGATATCCAGTTCATATGGAAGTTCTGATCCAATCAGCGCAGTATTCCTTTTATGCCCCGGCATATGAAACGGATAATAACCCGTGTTCGCATATTCCTTTAATTTTCTATATAAATGCTCCATCATATCCCTCCGGTCACCCTGTCCTCTGTACATCGGTTCTTTTCTCTTGTTTCTTTACATCGTCATATCACTGCTTTATTCTAACACAGAGCTTTATGATTGACTATGGCTATATACAAAAAAGCAGCGGCATCCTCTGCCGCTGCTCTCATTTCCAAAATCACGTTATTTTATGATTTTTTCTTTCTTCTGATCATAACACCTGCTGCCACCGCTAAAGCAAGCGCCGCCATTCCCAGCGTTCCCGCAAACGAATTATGATCTCCGGTCTGCACCGCTCCCGGATTCTGTGGTTTTACAGTCGGGGTCGGCTGTTCCGGTTTCACCGGATTTTGGGGTTTCACATATGTATTAACGAATTGCGGCGTCCTGCCGTCTCCGTATACCGCCTCTGCGATCAAATTGCCTTTTCCGTTGTCTGTAACCGTAATCGTTACATTGTATACGGTTTCGTCGTATGTTACATTTTTCTGCCCATCATTTTTCTCAGAAATTGTGTATTCATATACGCCCGCCCGGTCATAGATCAGCGTCTCAAACATAACCTGTCCGTCTGCGCCGTTCTTCGCTTCAAACACAACGTTTCCATCCTTGTCTTTGAGCACGAACGTAAACTGTTTGTCTTTCAGCTCCGCTCCCTTATAAGTCTTGGAAGCTCCGAGCGTTACCGACGCCGGACGAGCTTCGTAGATATTTCGGAATACGATGCCGTTCATATCTTCTCCGCTCTTCGTCTCTGCTTTCGCGCTCAATGTACCGTCGCCGTTATCTGTCACAATGACAGTCACCGTATGCTCTGCCGAATCGTATTGTACGCCTCCGGCTGTACCTTCCACCTCGCGGATCACATAATTGTATGTGCCTGCTTCTGTGTAATGCAGAGCTCCGAAACGAACCGTTCCGTCCGCCTCATTCACTGCCGAAGCCACAACATTTCCGGACTCATCGATGAGTTCAAATGTAAATTCTCCCTCGTGCAGATCACGTCCAGTCAGCTCTTTTTTGATGCTGATATGTTCATTCACACTGTAATCTGTCGGATTTACACGGTATGTGTTTGTAAACTCAAATGCGAAATCATTCTGCCATGAGGAAACGGCGCTGATCGTTCCGTCGCCGTTGTCTGTCACGGTTACTGTAAACGTCTTTCCTTCCGCAGCCGCCAAATCGTTCGTCACGCCCGCCATGCTGCCGGACTCTGTCACTCTATAAGTATAAACTTTTGTCCGAGGCTCGCTGAATCTGTTCGCCTGACCTGCTTCTTGCGCGTTCATTGTTCCGGCTTGATCAACGACGTTTCCGCCGTCCGCCGAAGCCGCTCCTGCCGCTTCTTTGTCCTGATCTTCTCCGCTTGATCCGGCGTTCGATCCGCCGTTTGCTTCAATGTCTGTTTCATCTGTTTCCGGCGCTTTCGTTCCTTCTGTTCCGTCTCCCGCCGTTTCTTCTGACGCCGCGTTTTCTGCCGCGTCTGCCGCATCTTCTGCCGCCGTCTTATCTTCCGCTGTATCGG